>ENA-UOOI01000390-UOOI01000390.1-fermentation-metagenome-genome-assembly--contig:-NODE-390-length-57521-cov-15.748147_pt1 | contig 57521 bp, 56 predicted proteins | sample MGYA00245779_ERZ724027 | MGnify/ENA primary metagenome ERZ724027 (study PRJEB28704, sample SAMN03018318) | fermentation metagenome | biome: anthropogenic terrestrial biome; feature: soil; material...
ATAATGTGACAAACGCACAAAGAATACGAATGGCATTAGCATATAAAAATATGAGTGAGGCCGAGCTGGCGCGCCAAATAGGAACATCACCTTCTGCGTTCAATCAGCGGATGAAGACGGACAAATTCTCGACTGCTGAACTGGAAAGGATTGCGGAAACCCTCGGGGCTGTTTACACCGCTTCCTTTGATTTTGCAGACGGGACAAAAATATAGGCGCATAAAAAATACGTACAAATCATTGACATGCGTATAAAATAGGCGTATAATATATTTTGAAAGGAGGGGAAGGACAATGACTGTTCGGGAAGTTCTGAAGATACTTCACAACGATGGTTGGCAGGAAGTGCAGGGCAGAACGAAGGGCTCGCACATACAGTTGAAGCATCCGACGAAACCCGGAAAAGTCACCGTCCCGAACCATTCAGGCGATCTTCCCCTCGGCACGTTACGCAGCATAAAGAAACAGGCAGGGCTTAAATGAAGCCCCGCCTGCGGCGAGAAGGAGGTTATGTGGATGCGTAAATTATCATATCTGGCTGTTTTTGAGCCCAGCAAGGACGGATACGGTGTCTATTTTCCGGATCTCCCTGGGTGCATCAGCTATGGGAAAACCTTTGAAGAAGCTCAGCGGGAAGCCGCTGACGCACTTGGTCTGCACCTTTATGGTATGGAGCAGGACGGAGATCCGATTCCTACGCCGTCGAAAGTGCCAACGGTCGATCCTGATACGGCATCCGGTTATTTCGTTTCGCCTGTCACCGTGTACCCGGATATGGTGCGGGACGAGATGGACAATAGGAGAGTAAAGACCAATACCACCCTGCCGGCGTGGCTCAAAGAAGCAGCCGAGCAAAGAGGAGTGAATTACTCTCGAATTTTGGAAACGGCATTGCTTGACTACCTCAATCTGCCGCATGGCCAGACGCCTCCCGTCCAAAGGAAGGCTTAGGGCTGAACAGATTACAATATCTGTAATAATCTTCCGAAAACGAGATTTTTATATCGCTCTTTTTATATGCTCTTACTCGAAGGAGTAAGAGCATCATGATTAAAATTTTATTGTCCCGCAAGCTGGGCGAGCTTCGCTGGACACAGGCCGACCTCGCGCGTGCCACCGGCATCCGGGCGGCCACCATCAACGCGCTTTACAATGAAGTAACCGACAGGGTAAGCCTCGATCAGTTAAGCAAAATCTGTGAGGCGCTTGATTGTGATTTATCAGAAATAATGAAGTACATCCCGAACAAGGTGAAAACCGCTAAAACGCGGTTAGGGGATAGAGGAAAGAAGTGAAGCGAAGAAATATAAGCCCGTGATACAGTCGTGATACATTCCCGAATCGAAGCCAGAAAACAATGCGCAAAATATGAAAAGTTCAGATGAAATCCGGGTATAGTTGGATTATATAAATGCAAGTGTGCCCATGTTATGTCGAGTGGGAATAAGATCACTTTCCCCACGGAGCCCATACTTTGCGGCTTCGCGGGGATTTTTTGCCTGTTGGGCCGTGAATTTTATGCGGGTTTACCCTCCGGGCAGGTGGTGCGGTCGTGGCGCTGGCCGAACCGCTATCGTGATTTTCCCCGCTGAGCATGCGGCAGGATCCGCATCATCCGCAGATTAAAATAAAGGCCCCAATCCTGGTCGTTGGCATAGGGGTCATAGCAGGAAGCTCTCTTTCCGTTCACACAGTGCGGGAATATATAAGCGCAGGAAGCTGAACCGTCCGGAAAAAACAAAGGCAGAACGCCGCGCAGCGAATCCTGGGCACGTTTGGCATAGCTTTTATCTTTTGTGATATAGGCGTACAGCGCGTAGACATTCCCCGTCAGCGCGCTCCAATAATGCGGAAACGTATCGCCGAACAGTTTTCTTTTCCCAAACCAATACCCGTCCCAATGCCGGATAGCCGTTTCGTACAGATGGTAATCCGGCTGTATCCCGTTAAACTGTTCCAAAACATGAAGATGCTTTTTTCCCTCATCCAGATATGCCAGCTTGCCCGTTAAGATATAAACCTGAAAAAGGATATCGGCGGCCGGCGCCACGATACTCTGCTCGTAGTTGACTTCATGCGAGGGATAATGCACGCCGTTCCGCGCAAGCGTTTCGGCATGCCGAATGAACCACTCCCGCATCTCCAGCCGCTCCTGCTCCATGCCCGCTTTTTGCAGCGAATGATCCAGCGAAAGAACGGGCAGTTCAATGGCATAAAATCTGTAGCCGCCGTTCCGGTAGAACGTTTTCAAAATCCGGCAGGCGGCAGTCAGGAATCCGGCGTCTTCATATAACCGATAGCACTCGACGAACAGCGCGGCATACCAAGGCCAGTTGTACAGGCGTTTATAGCTGTTGTCCAGCCCGAAGTCATTACAGACTTCTCCCGTCTTCATATTCACGATCTCGCGCTCTACATATGCGATATATTGCCTCAGGCTGGATTCCAGCCTTTTCTGTTCGCCCGGTTTGAATGGCGCCGCACCCGGGCCCGGGCCGCCCTGCCTTTGCCCCTGCAGGTATGCCGCCAATAAAAGCCCCATGCCCACGCGTTCTCTGCCGCCGTTGTAATCGTTCTCGCGATTGTAAAAAAGATGCTTTTCCTCGTTATCGTATACCAGGTAAGCACCTTTCAGTCCCGGGTTCCCGCCTTCATATTGCTGGTTGCCTGCGATAAACCGGCATCTGCTTTCCGCAAGCTTTCTCATTTCTTCCTGTACAAAGGTTCGGCACCATGTGTGGATCCCATCCACGCAGATGAAAAATGTCTCTTCACCCAACGTCCCGGCGGTATATTCCAGCCGATACTGCCCGTCCTCCCCAGCCGTAAGCTGGTTTCCATTCACCTGGACGGATTCCGCCGGAAAGGACGGCGTGATGCGAATACAGTTCTTCTCGCCGGGAAACGACACATACCGATCTGCCTCTACCTTGACATATCTGCTGAAGTTACCAAGCTGTCTTTGAAAGTCCTCCTTGCCCTGGTGCGGAAAGATCGTCCAGGAGATCCGTTTGGTTTCTCCGGGCTCCAGTTCCATCGGCGACGGATGCAGAATAAAACATCCCCTGTCATTACTGAGTTTCGCAGGATCGCGTTCGACGCTGTATCCTTGCAGACTGCCTTCCGTCAGCACCATTCCAAGATGCGGAGGCTCTCCGCCCATACGCAGGGCGAGGATATAGCTGATGTCCCCGCCGCAGAAGATATGCGTGTGGCACCGATAGGGAATGCAGGTGTCACTGCCGTCATATCGGTCTTCGAGCGGAAAATAGATCCCGATTTGCTCCAAATTGGTAAAAAACGATTTTCGGCTTTTGTTGGTAAAACGGATACGCGTGCGGAAAACATCTCCGTCCCGCAGGGTTTCCGCCTGACACGACAAATCTTCCGGGCAAACGACCTTCGCGTAAGAATAGTCGGGGCGAAACCAGTTCATATGATATTGATCCGTTGAAAAGACAATTTCTTTCATTATCATAAAAGCCATTCCTTTGCTGCATCCGTTTGCGGTGAAAAAAATGCTTTGCCGTGCCCTCCGGAACGTCATGGGCTCCACCCACAGCCGCCGGCTCGGGGCCTGCACCGTTTTACGCTTCAAATTGCGAAATTCATGATCCAGGCGCGCCAAACCGCTATTCCTTTACGGCACCCAGCATGATGCCGTTGACGAAATATTTCTGCAGAAATGGATATACAATCAGCATGGGAATCAGTGCAATGAAAACCTTTGCCGCGTTGAGCGACTGGTTTGAGAGCTGGGACAGCCGTTTATACTGCTCCGGCGTCATCGTCGTCGAGGTCTGGATATTGATCACAAGTTGCTGGATATAAGTCTGCAACGGATACTTGTTGGCCGAGTTCATCAAAACCAGTCCATTGAAGAATTCGTTCCAGTGGTACACGCTGATAAACAGCACCACCGTCGCCAAGGCTGGAACCGAGCAGGGTACAAAAATCTGGAACAATATGCGCCACGGTCCCGCGCCATCCACGACGGCCGCTTCTTCCAGGTCTTTTGGCAGGTTGCGAAAAAAATTCATCACCAGAATCACATTGAATACCGGAAGACCTCCGCCGAGGACCAAAGCCCAGATCGTGTCGATAAGATGATAGGCTTGCATCGTCAGGTACCAAGGGATCAGGCCGCCGTTAAAAATCATGCAGAATATAAAAATCCACATGAAAACATCGCGCGCTTTGAAGTCACGGTTCGTTTTTGACAGCGGATAAGCCGCCAGTACGGTCACCAGCATGGTCACCGCCGTCCCGAGTACGGTGCGCTGAATGGAAATCCAAAATGAATTGAAAAAAAGCCGGTCGTTTATAATCTGAATATAGGAGCTTACGGAGAACCCGATCGGATAAAATGTGACAAGACCGGCGCTTGCGGCGGATTTAGTTGAAATGGAGACGCAGAACGTATACCACAGCGGATACAGGCAAGTAAGGGCCAATAGGCTGAGAATAAGATAGTTTATAACGTCAAAGACGCGCGAGCCCAGCGATTTGCTTCTTATCATTATGCTCCCCCTTTCTAAAACACCGTGTAATCCGCAAATTTATTGGCAAGGATATAGGAAATCACAATCAGCACGAAGCTGATCACCGATTTGAACAGGCCGACCGCGGTGCCCAGAGAATATTGGAGATTTTGCAGGCCCATGCGGTAGACCCAGGTGTCCAGAATGTCCCCGGTGGAGTAGACAAGGGGGTTGTACAGGTTGAATACCTGATCGAAATTCGCATTCAGCACATTTCCAAGGCTCAGGACCCCCAGCAGCACGACCGTCGTCTTCAAAGCCGGCAGCGTGATATGCCAGACGCTTTTCCATCGACCGGCGCCGTCGATTGCGGCCGCTTCGTACAAATTGGGATTAACCCCCGTTAGCGCGGCAAAGTAGATGACGGAATTATAGCCGAATTCCTTCCAAACATCGGTGCCGATCAATAACTGTCGGAATATTCCCGCGTCGGCCATAAAAAGGTGCGGAGTTCCTCCGAAAGTTTTGATCAGTTGGTTCAAGGCGCCCGTATAACCGAACATATTGAGAATGATAGTCGCCATAATGACCCAGGATATAAAATGGGGGAGATAGACGACGGTCTGCACGGCTTTTTTGAAGTGTACGCTGATGACTTCATTGAGAAGCAGGGCAAAGATAAGCGGAACAAAGAGATTGAGGACCAGCTTGCCAACGGCAATGATGATCGTGTTGATGATCACTTGCCGGCAATCGCTCAGTTGAAACATATAGATGAAATTATCCAGCCCGACCCAGGGAGATCCGAAAATCCCGGAACCCGGATTAAAATTTTCAAACGCCATCACAATGCCGCCCATAGGAACGATACTGAATAATATGAGCCACACCATCGCTGGCAGCAGCATCAGATAGTAGTGTTTCTGAAAACTTCTTGCTTTCATGAGCTTTTCCTCCATCCGCACTGTGAACAGGAAAAGGCACTGAATTGCTTCAGCGCCCTGCCGACCTCCAATTTAGGAGGTACTTCCCTGAAACAGGGCATCGACTTTTTTCAACGCCCCGCTGCCGATCGGCGTTCACTTTTTATTGAGCTGTTGCACTTCGGATGTAATCTCGGTCCCGCCCTGCGAGCTCCAATCCTTTACGAACTGATCGAACGAGTCGATAGACGCCTTGCCGAGAACGATTTTCATGGTGGCTTCGTCTTCCAGCTTCTGGAGATTTGCCCATTTTGTTGTCATGGTTTTCGTTTGTCCGTAGATGATGCTGGAGATGCTTTTGTCGACCGGAACGGTTGCGTACGGCCTGTCGCCGATCATCAACGAATACAGCCTCTGAAATTCCGTGTCATTGCTCGTTGAGTGTTTGAAGTTTTTCGCGGTTATCTTGTCGTACGGCGGGCTGATAATACTTTTCGCCTGCTTTGCGTCTTGATACAGAAGTTTATAAACATTTTTCGGATCGCTGTAGTCGGAAGGCTGTGCCTCGCCTTTCAAAACTTTCATGATCTCTTTGTACGAATGTTCGCATTCATCCTGAGCGGACATGACGTTGCGAAGCGGGAACCACGCGGCGCCGTCTTCCGTCGTGCCGCCTTTCGAGGTATCGTTAAAGACGTTCTCATCCCGCACAAGCACGTTGTTCATGATCACAATGGCCTTCTTGGTGTCCGTCGACGCATTTTTGCTGACGAGCGTATAACCTGCGCTTACTGTCGGCATGCGAACGTTCCATTTGCCCTCGTCGGTATAGACCGGATAAGCTTCCCAGTCCACATTCGGATTGTTTGTAAAAGAATCGGTGTTGCCATATCCACACTGCCACCATGGGCCGAAGAAGATACCGCACTGGTTTGCGTTGAGAGAATCGGTAACCTGATCGCGCGTACCCATCTGCGGGTCGATGATGCCCTCTTTATACCAGTCGGCAAGCAGTTGCAATACTTTTTTGGTGTTGTCGGTCGTCGTGCCGTAAACGGTTTTTCCATTCTCGTCGAGCCAAAAGCCCGGATAAGCATCCATTGCGCTGAAGATGGGTTCAAAGGTGCCCCCGTTGTTGGTAGAACCTTGAAAAGTACCGTAAAGTCTCATGGATTTAGAAGGACCTGCGATTCCGATGGTATTGGCGCCGGCCAGTTTGTTGTCCACAAAAGCCTTTGCGGTTTTTTCAATTTCGTTCAGAGTTTTCGGAACGGGCAGGTTCAGCTGATCAAGCCAATTTTGTTGAATCCACATGACGCTGATGCCATCGGCAACAACACTGATATTGGGGAGTGCGACCATCTTTCCGTTGTAAGTCGCATTCTCCATTGCCTTTCCTTTGGTGCTGGCCATCATCTGCTGAACCTGCGTCGACGCATATTCCTTGAATTCGTCCGTGATATCGCCCAGCAAGTTTGCGCTTGCCGCTTGATTGAAATATAGCTGATTCCAGACGACCATACCGTCCGGCAGTTTGCCGGAAGCGATCGCGAGGCCCACTTTCTGGTTGTAGTTATCGCCGTTCGCAGCCGTCCAGTCGACCACGACGTTGATGTTGTATTTCTCTTTGAGCATGCGTGTGAAATAGTTGTTTTCAGGGCTGTCGCCCGGAACAAGCGTCTTATCGGTGGGGTCTATTTGATGGGCAACATGGACGGTGACCGGATTTTTGAATTTTCCAAATGCAGCGTCATCCCCGAGAAATGACTTGGTGGAAGACGGCGTCGTGTTTGCCGATGCATTTTCTGTTCCCTTTGAACAGGCCGCTATGGTAAAGATCATTGCAGATGCCAGCAATACACATAGAACTTTCCTTTTCAACTGAATTCCTCCTTTGATTCGCTATGGTTTAATCATAATGCCGAAAGAGAAAAAAGTACCGGCTGGAGATTCACATTCTTTTCACTCCCTTTCTATACTTACAGTTGGTAAGATGGATAAATTTTATGTAAACTAATGATTGCTGACTATGGACAACCCTTTTCCCCGATGATAGAAATTACCCGTTTTGTCGTATGTGATCGTATACGAGGTTCCTCGAAAATTCAAATTCTCCAACCGAAAATAGTTCCAATCGTCAGGAATAAGGGGAGACACGTGCAGTTTGTTGCCGTCGGTCCGAATCCCCAGCAGTCCCGTTATCACCAAATCACAGAAAGTGGAATGATTATAATCTTTTCCTCTTTCATAACCGCCTTTACTTTCAGGCCAGTTTTTCCCTTTTAATATTGATCTTGCAAGCCACTCGCCCGTATCCGGATCGAGATTTTCGTCAATCCATGGAACGGCGCGTCCGTTTTGGTTCGATAAACACTGGGAAGCGGCATATTGCTTCAAAAGTCTGAAAAAATCCTCTTTTGTAAAAACGCTTTGATGATAATTGTTCAGCAGATTGATCACGGCGCCTAATGTCTGCGACGTTGCGAAAGGCCAGACAGGTCCGTTCCACAAACATTCGTGATCGACGGCAAACCGATATCTCGGGTGGCGTTTTTCCGCGGTTGTTATCCCATATCGTCCCGCGAACCCCTCTTCTTCTTTCAGCTGTTCAAACGCGATCTCGTAGCCTTCGTCCGGAAGATTGAAATACCACGGAATGAATCCCATCTCTTCTCTGGTGTTGTGCCCGACAGGAATTTTTTTGAAATCCAACTCCGGAACGACCGGCCGGTTTTCGGCAAGAGGGATTGTTTTAAAGAAATCGCCGTCCCAAAGGTATTTTTGAAAACATCTTTTAATGCTGTCGGCTTTTTCAAGATATTCTTCCTGAAGATCCTTTTCCCCGGATAAGGCCGAAAAGCGCGAGATCGCCATCGCATCCGCGAACTGATAGGAATTCAGCGTCGGACGAAGCCCGCTGCCGCTGATCATGTATTCCATGCAGTCGCGGTCGTCGCTCGACCAATACAGACCGACCGGACCAAGTTGGTGATCTTCTCTAAATTTGTAATTGGATATCATCTCCGGCAAAAGCTCGATCCCGATGGAAAAATCTCCCCTCACCGAACAATAACTCCATACCGAATCGGCAAGCCACGTACTGTAAGCGTGGGGGTCCCCGCTGCCCTTGAGCCAAAACCGGATATAATCTTCCAGATATTTGTCGGCATCCGCCAACCAGCGGCCTTCCGCTATATGAAAACCGGCAGCGCAGTTGATCGAATTATATCTGCCCGACCATGGCACTTTCGGGAGGAACTCCGTGATAATAAAGCCTTCAGGCGTTTTCTTAATATGCTTTCTGTACGTCCACCACCGGAAGTAATAGATCTTTTCGATCGTTTTGTCGGGGCATTGCAAAAGCGGGATACGATTCTTCATCCATTCAAAAGCTTCTGAGTTGCGGATGTATTGTGGATAGATTTCCTGATCGTTTTTATTAAATTCCAGAATATAAGCATAAAGCAATTCACGAAGATCCATCATTTTCTCCATCAGCGGATCGTTCCATTTCAGCAAACATGACGGGACCATTTTAGTTGAATTCTCTGTCGATTCTACCCCATCAAGGACAGGTCCAGTCCACCAAATAAACTAAAATTAGGTTCGCTGTTGAAAGCATTATACGTTTTAACAATCACCGCGTAAATGGATTTTTGTCAGAGCATGTGTAAAAAGCTCTTCTGTTTTTAATATAAATTCTTTATTTACACTTAATATGCACTAAATACACAATATTTTGCAAAAAAAGTTATTGTGATTAGACATTTGATCCTTGAAATCCTCGGATATTACATGTATATTGTATATAAACATATGTAATTTCTTCAGATAACAACATGAATATTCAGAAGCAGGTGGTATTGTGCGAGGCTTTATTTTCGATATTCACACTCCAATCGCCTATAACGAAACCGGAAAATTTGAAGCCCCATCCGAAATGTGGGTCCATGAGAATTTGGATTTGTTGGACCGGTTTGAGTTTTGTCTTGTTACAAAAGGCACCTTATATCTGAGCTATAAAGAAATTCATTATGCGATCTCAGAGGGACAATTTTTAACGATGGCGCCTTCTCCGCCACCCAATAATCGTAGGATTGGATACAAACAGTCCTGCTGCGATTTTTTTTGGCTGCATTTTAATCCGGTGCATGAAATTCGGGAAGCCGATTTGGAACACATCGACATATCCGTTATTTCCGATCCTTATCAGATTTTTATTCCACAGCAAGGCACTCTTCCAAGGCCTGAAAAAGCTTCTATCCTTCTTCAGCAATTACAGGATTGCGTTCGTTCAAATTATAGCGTGGTCGCGGACAATTACATGACTACAGCCATTTTATGTGAAATCTATAACCAGATATTTATAGCGAAACCGGGAAATTCAATTAAAAGTAAATCCAAACAATTATGCGAGTCAATCAATTCATACATTAAAGAACATGCCGATATGAATCTTAAAGTGAATGATATTGCTCAGCATTTTGGATATAACGAAAAATATTTATCTAAAATATTTAAGAGTGTGACCACTGAATCCATAAAGCAGCGTATTATTAATATCAAAATTGAAGCTGCTAATTACTATTTAACTGCTACGGATCTTTCTGTTGCCAAAATTGCACAGAAGATAGGATTTATCGATTGCCATAATTTTATGAAATTCTATAAAAGCAAGACGGGTCTTACTCCGACTGAATATAGAAATTCATTCCCAAAAAGGATCGTGAATCATAAATAGCGGGTTTGTTAGGACATTGATTTTCCGCTGATCTTTGTTTGGAAAGAAGGAAAAGACGCCCTGTAGGGTGGATGGAACGTATCTCGACGATCTCGGGTTATGGTGGCGGCAGATACTCTTCGAAATTCATAAAATCATGGGGAGGAGAAAGCAGATGGGACGTTCTGAGTCTAAATTGATGGACGGCTGGGAATTCGCTTTCAATCAAAAAGAGGAGACGAATTTTCATCCGGTTACATTGCCCCACGATTGGGCAATCGAAAGACCGTTCAACAAATGGATGGATCAGGGGCCGGATCAGGGGTTCCGAGATCGATGGGGGATCGGATGGTACCGTAGAAAACTCGAAATTCCAAACCTGAGACATGAAAGAATCTACCTGCTTTGCTTTGATGGTGTCTTTGAAAACAGTACGGTCTGGGTGAACGGCCGGCTTGCCGGAAAAAATAAATACGGTTATAGCAGCTTCCAGTTTAATTGTACTGCTCTGCTGCAAGAGGGGGAAAATCATATCCTTGTGAAAGTAGACAATACTGGAAAACCGGCGGACCGTTGGTACAGCGGTGCGGGAATTTACCGTACGGTCACTCTTCTGGAAGTGCCGCAAGACCATTTGAGTGCCGAGAATATTTTGATTACAAGTTCCGTCAGAGGCGAAAATGCGTTCCTGACGATTGAAACGGGGAAAAAGGAACGCGTCCGCGCGTCGGTTTCGGATGGGGAAACAGAGTATTCAGGAGAATCCGAATCCGGAGAGATCCGGGTGACGATTCCGAATGCAAAGCTCTGGAGTGATGTTTCTCCCCACCGGTACGATGTGGTGATTTCGCTGTATCATGGCGGTGAAATCACGGATAAAATCACCGAAAAGATCGGAATTCGTGAGATCGTCATGGATCCCCGGAAAGGAATGCTCGTCAATGGAAAAGCAGTGAAATTAAAGGGCGTCTGTCTCCATCAGGACGCAGGGTGCCTGGGAATCGCCGTGCCGCGTGAAATCTGGAAACGGAAGCTTTCCAGACTAAAGGAAATCGGATGCAATTCCATCCGTGCCGCGCACCATATTTATGCGCCGGAGTTTTTGGACCTATGTGATGAAATGGGCTTTTATGTGTACGAGGAATGTTTCGACAAATGGACCGGGGGCGCGTACGGCCGATATTTTGCAACTGAATGGGAAAAAGATCTTGCCTGCATGGTCAAAAGGGACCGCAACCATCCCTGCATTTTTATTTGGGGCGTGGGAAACGAAGTGGAGAGGCAAGGGCAGGCCTCCATGCTGAAAATCCTGAAAAAGCTGCGAAACAAGGTTTTGGAATATGACACCACCAGGCCCGTCACCGTTGCCTTGAATCCGCATTACAAAAGGGAATCCGGCGTTAAAATGTCTCAAGTCCAAGACATTCAGAAATTCGTGGATGAAACGGACGAAACCGAAATTTTCAACTTGGATGAGAAGATTGAAAGAATCCGGCGGATCGCCCAATATGTCGACGTCCTTTCCTGCAATTACCAGGAAGCGCTTTACCCGAAGATCCATGAGGCGGTCCCGGATAAATTGATTTTGGGGACGGAAATCTATGAATATTTCAGGGGAAATTCCAAGCAGATCAAGAATTATTCCGAAGATGTCCCGTGGCTGGATGTCGAAAAATACGATTATGTCATTGGAGGAATGATCTGGTCGGGGTTCTATTATCTGGGAGAGTCCATGGGTTGGCCGGCAAAAGGTTGGTCCGGCGCGCTGTTTCAGACCAATCTGGAAAGAAAGGCGATTTCTTACTTATACCAGAGCTACTGGACGGACCGACCCATGGTTTATTTTGCAGTGTTGGATGATTCCATTCGGGACAGCGGAACAAAGGAGCATTGGGATTTTCCAAAATATTTTTCACACTGGGAATTTCCCCAGTTCACAAAAGCTGTCATACCTTATATGATCGCCTGCAACTGCGAGGAAGTACAGATCTATCTGAACGGGGAAAGATATTATGTCAAAAAACCGGACGAATATCCCAATCGGATGATCACCGGGTATCTTCCTTATCTGCCGGGAACCGTGGAAGTCTTCGGACTGAACGGGGGGGAACGGGTCTGTTCTTATCAGGTAAAAACGCCGGGCCCCGCCGTTGCCCTTGCGTTTGACGAATCGGAAAAGCAGGCTTCTGTCAACGGATCAGCCGTCGTCCTCATGACGGTGCGCGCCGTGGACGGGGAAGGGACCCCGGTGTTCCGGGAGAGTGCGGACGTCCGGTTTGCGGTGGAGGGAAACGGTGAGATCGTCGGGGTGGATAACGGGGATTTGATGTCTTCAGAGGCTTACCGGTCGGATGAGATGCATTTATCGCACGGTCAGCTAAGCGTAGCGGTCCGGCTGACGGGGGCAGGCCGGGTGGTTGTCGATGCGTTTGCGGAAGGTATGTTCAGCGGCAGGACGGTGATCGTCGGCCGGGAGCCGGAGAGTCCCCGTGTTTTGGGCTGACGATTTCATGGATGACTGGTTCCGGAAAATCTGAGACGGACGATGCTGGAGACGACCTATACCAACCAGCTGACGGACGACGAGCTGTACGACGGACTGATGAAGCACGGTCTGACGGGCGCGGGGAAGGGGTGACGGAGACTCGAGCGGGCATCCCGGAAAGCCGCAGGGGAGAATTTGAATCTTCCCGATCCCGAAAGTAGGAGAGAGAGGATTTCGATTTTACGCCTTTTTCCCATCGGCACGTGTGCGGCAATTTCCGCTTTCTTTGGATTGGACAGAGACGTTTTCCATCTCGAGGCGGCTGATATGATATGCCTTCATGCCATATTTGCCTACCGCACGGATGTTTTCCAAGCGGATATTTTCCAGCGGGCTTTCCGGAAGCCCGGCGAGATAAACGGCGTTCCCGGCAACCGTATCTACCGTTATATTTTTCAGCAGAATATTTCGGATGACAGGCGTGCCCTCCGTCACCGGCTCGGGCCGGTTCACGTCGAAGGTTTCGTGGCTGTAAAACTGATCGATATAAACAGCTCCCCGGAACCATTTGCAGTCTTTGTGCTCCGGGCTGTGGTTCCTATGGACGATATTCTCATACCGGATATTTTCGATCACGCCGCCGCGCCCGCGGGGCGCTTTGATGCTGACTGCGCTGTATACGTCTTCAAATTTGCAGTCCCGCACCAAAACGTTCCTGACGCTGCCCGCCATCTCGCTGCCCACGGCAACGCCGAAACCGCTCCGGAAGGTACAATTTGTGATCCTGATGTTTTCCGAAGGGATCCCGACTTTTCTTCCTTCCGCGTCCCTTCCTGATTTGATGGCGATACAGTCGTCCTGGCTCGCAATCGTGCAGTGGAAGACGGAAACATTCCGGCATGAATCCGGGTCGAAGCCGTCGCCGTTCCCCATATTCGCGTAAGGAACGCCGTTTTCGTCATACTTGGTATAAATTTTCACGTTGTTCAGGCTGACGCCATCGCAGTAGATTAGATGCACGCACCACGCCGGTGACTGCTGCACCGTAATGTCCCTCAGATAAACGCCGTCCACATTGCGCAGACAAACCGCCCGGCCCGGTTTTCCTTTATACTCCCGCAGCTCTTTTTCTCTCAGAGGGCTTCCGCTTGCGTCGATGACGCCCGGTCCGGCGATCGTAATGTTCCGGAGCCGGTCCCCGGTGTTCTTGGTGCCGATCAGGCTGGCGTAGCAGGCGGTCTCCAAGCCCTCGAAGCGGTAGGTTTCCAGCGGATAATCATTCAGATCTTGGCTTCCCAGCAGCTTGGAGCCCTCTTCCAGATAGAGGGCCATGTCGCTTTTCAAATCAACCGGTCCCGTCAAAAAAACGCCTTTGGGAACGCGGACCCGCCCTCCGCGGCTGCATGCGTCCACCGCTTTCTGAATGGCTTGTGTGTTCAGCGTTTTTCCGTCGCCCACGGCGCCGAAGGATGTGACGTCGAAATCCTCCGGCTTCGGTCTTGTCGTTACTTTCACAGCGGCGCCGGCCGGCGCGCCACGGTCCCTTTCGTCGGCGCGGACGTATGCTTCATATGTTCTGGAGCTTTCCAGCCCCCGGACAGTGTAATCCGTGCCTTCCGTAGCGCCGATTTCTTTCCCGTCGAGATAAATTCTGTACCGTTCCGGCTTTTCCCGGTTTTCCGGAGGATCCCACAGAAGCGCAAAGCCTTCCTCCGTCCGGGTTTCGGCTGGGGAGATCGGATTCAATAAATTGCTTTTCGCTTCCACGCTTATTTCCACCTCAGTTCTTTGTCTTTTGATTGGACGGTTTTAGTTCCACCATAGAGCCGTCCACTGATTGCCTTTACCATCATAAAGTGACCCCGTTTTTGAAAATCGCCAGATCGTGTTTGTCGAACGATTCCGATTTTACTTTTTTGCCGGAGGCGACGTCGAGCACATAGCTGAAAAACTCGTCCGCAAGGGCCGGCATCTCTGCGCCGGTGAGAAGTCTCCCGGCGTCGAAGTCGATCCAGCCCGCCTTGCGGCGCGCCAGGCCGGAGTTGCTCGAGATCTTGACCGTCGGCACGGGACAGCCGAACGGCGTGCCGCGCCCGGTAGTGAACAGCACCAGATGCGCGCCGGAAGCCGCCAGCGCCGCCGATGCGACCAGATCGTTGCCCGGTGCCTGCAGCAAATTCAGTCCCTTCTGCGACGCGGGCTGGCCGTAGAGGAGAACGCCGCTGACCGGAGCGGTGCCGCCTTTCTGCACGCAGCCGAGCGACTTGTCCTCCAAAGTCGTGATGCCCCCCGCTTTGTTGCCGGGCGACGGGTTGGAGTCTATTTTCTGATGATGCTCGATAAAATACCGCTTGAAATCATTGATAAGCGCGACGGTCTTGTCGAAGACAGCCCTGTCTTTGCAGCGATCCATCAGCAGTGTCTCCGCACCGAACATCTCAGGCACCTCTGTCAGGATGGCGGTACCGCCCTGCGCGGTGAGCCGGTCGGAAAACGCACCGACGAGCGGGTTTGCCGTGATGCCGGAAAAGCCGTCGGAACCGCCGCATTTGAGACCGACGACGAGTTGGTCTGCGGTGCATTCCCGACGGTGAAACTGCGCGGCGTATCGGCAAAGCTGCTTGACTATCGCCACGCCGTCGTCGATTTCGTCTTCGTGCTCCTGGCAGATGAGGAATTTGACGCGATCTTCGTCGTAAGGCCCTATGGCCCGCTTCATCTGGTCGAGCGTATTGTTTTCGCAGCCGAGGCCTACGACAAGCACTGCTCCGGCGTTCGGATGGCGGACGAGCCCCGCCAGCGCCTTTTGAGTATTGCCGAGGTCTTCGCCGAGCTGGGAGCAGCCGTAGGGGTGCGTATAGGAATAAATTCCGTCCAGTTCCGGGGGGAGAAACTTCTGCGATTCCCGCTCGATCTCTCTCACGACGGCGTTGACGCACCCGACGGTCGGGAGAATCCACACCTCGTTGCGGACGCCGACGGAACCGTTTTTCCGGCGGTACCCCTGGAAAGTGCGCGGCGGCACCGTCGGCAGCGGCCGAAACGACGGATGATAGGAATATTTCAGCAAGTCGCCGAGGCGGGTTTTCACGTTGTGCGTATGCACCCACGCGCCCGCCGGTATGGCGGCCGAAGCGGTGCCGATGGGAAAACCGTATTTCACGATGCTCTCATCCCGGGCGATGTCCCGCAGGGCAACCTTGTGCCCCGCTTGGACCGGCTCGCGCACAATCACGGACTTTCCTCCGGTGCCGGCAGCCTCGCCGCTTTTCAAGTCCTCGATGGCTACGGCGACGTTATCGGCCGGGCTGATCTGAAAAATCTTTTTCATCGTTTCAGCTTTTCAGCAGCGATTCCACTGCTTTGGTCATGCCGTCCCTGCGGATGGCTGTGAGGTCGTTTGTCACAAGTTCGGCAAAACCGTCAAATTCCGCGGTCAGGTCTTCTCCCCAGAACGCCGGATCAGACAGGAACAGCTTCACGAATTCCTCCGCCGGTTTGCTTTTGCTGTTCGCGGCGAAAAACTCCAGCACTTTGCGGCCGTCGCGGATCTCGTACGGCTGCCCGCTGCGGTCGCCGATCAGCGCGTTCTTTTCCAGTTTGTCGGAGGTATAGAACGCCATCAGCGCGGCGAGCGAGAAGGTCAGGTATTTCGGCGGCCTGCCTGTTTTCGCATAGTTGTCGCGGAACGTCGGCAGAATGCGCGCCCTCCATTTGGAAACGGAATTGAGCGAGATGGAAAGCAGTGCGTGGTCGACGAACGGATTGTCGAACCGCTCGAACACGGCGTTCGCGAAACCTACCGCCTCCTCGCGGGGCAATTTGACCGTCGGGACGATTTCTTCGAATACGGTGGCCTCCATCAGTCTGCGAACCAAAGGATCGTGCATGCAGTCGCGCACAATGTCCCTGCCCATGAGATAACCGGCCAGAACCGTGGAGGTATGCGCGCCGTTCAGGATTCGCACCTTGCGTTCACGGTACGGCCGCTGATCCTTCGTGAAGACAACGTGCAGCCCGGCCTTGTCGAGAGGAAATTGGGCGGAAATGTCCTTTTCGCTCTCGATTACCCAAAGCGAGAAGGGCTCGCCGGTATCGAGCAGACGGTCCTCGTACCCGAGTTCTTTCCAGATCGTTTCCGCTTCCGCCTTGGGGTAGCCGGTAATGATCCGGTCGACCAGCGTGCTGCAGAAGACGTTGTCCTCCTCGATCCATTTTTTGAATTCCGCTCCGAGCTTCCACAGACCGGCAAGGCGGAGCACGTCCGCGCGCAGAGTTTTGCCGTTGTCCTCGATCAGCTCGACCGGCAGAATCACAAGGCCCTTATCCGCCGCGCCGTGAAATTCCAGAAAGCGTTCATACAGGAATTTCGTCAGCTTGCCCGGGTAGGTTTTAGGCGGAGTCCGCTCCAATCGATCGGTTTCGTCGTAGACGATGCCGGCCTCCGTCGTATTGGAAACGACGAACTGCAGCGTGTCGAGCTTTGCAAGGTCCATCCATGCCCCGTATTCGTCGTAGGCGCTGATTACTTTTTGAACGCTGGTGACGACGCGCTTTTCCACATAAGGTTTCCCCTCCACCAGGCCGCGCAGCACCACCGTGTAGAGGTTATCCTGGTCGCGGAAGCGTTTCAGGTCTCCGAATTCGGTCGGTTTGACGATGGCCACATCGCCGTTGAATACGCCTTTTTCGTTTGCGATGTCGACCATGTCGTCGACGAATCCGCGCAGGAAATTGCCTTCTCCGAATTGGACGACCCGGATCGGCCGCGGGCTGCGGTGATAGATTTCCTGAATCTTTTTCAACTGGAAGCTCTCCTCTTGATTATGTAAAAGATTACATCGTGATTTTATCATCAATATTCAAAAAGTAAATACTTTTCACGGATTTATGCCGCTTTCCCTCATCGAATTCTATATTTTGTACCTATGTCCCCCAGCGTTGAACCGGGTAAAAAGAACAGGTCCCCTGCAGCTTTACCGCTGCAAAGGACCTGTTCTTTTGAACGAACCACGACCATTATCCCTGCATCGGGTTTTCGTTCTTTTCCGGCATGGGCAGCCACTGTTCCTTTTCGGCGATCGTGCGGGCAATCAGCCAGCACACGATGCTTTCCGCGCCCTCGTTGCCGTTCGGGCCGTTCTGCGTCAGGCCGTCGCGGCAGCCGCCGGTCTCCGGGTCGATCAGTGTCTGCCCGCGAGAATTCATCCCGAGATACCAGAAAAAACACCGGCGGGCGGCGTCTTCGTACTTTTTTTCCCCTGTCATCCGGTGCGCTTTCAGGCAGGTCAGAAGCGTGCTGCATGCTTCCACCGGCTGCTCGTCGTATTCCGCGGGCGTCTCGCCGCGGGCCAGCCAGCCTTTGCAGCCTACCGGCTTGAAAACGCCGTTTTTCGTCGTGATTTCCAGAAGAAAATCGAGGCTTTCCAGCCCGATGTTCAAACAACGTTTCTCGGTTTCACACGCGCAGAGCATGGAATAGGGGAGGATGGCGCTGCAGTAGGTGATCTTTTCCTCGAACCACCGCCAGTCCTCGCGCCGGCACTGCGCGTATGTATCGATGATGGAATCCGCCATCATCTTTACAAACGGCTGCGCCTCCGGATCTTTCCAGATCGTCAGGCCGGTCAGGGCGTAGGCTTTGCCCTTCAGGGAAGCGAGGCTCGAACAGCTTGCCGCCGTGCGGTGCAGGAGCCTTTCCGCACAGGCGCGGATATATCCGGGCAGCCCTTCCCGAGTCGCCGTATAGGCGAGCGCCCACAGGCAGCGCCCGAAGCAGTCCTCCGAGCCGCGCTTCTCGAGAAAATTGCGGTCATAGCCCATGAAATTGCGAAACCACCGGTCCCTTTCCGCGTAAAACAGGAAGCTGAGATAACGGACCAGCAGCTCTTCGTATTTTTTTTCGCCGGTGCGGCCGTACAGCATCCCCGCCAGCATCAGGGCGCGGGCATTGTCGTCCGTGGTGTAGCCCTCCTTCGGGTCCGGCACCCCCAGCACCGCATGCTGAAAAAGACCCGTGTCGTCCGTCAGTCGGAAAAGATACCGGGTGTCGATGGAGTCCGACGTCATAGAGCCTCCTTTGGATCCCGGGCCGCGAGGGCTTTCCGGAACATCGCAAGATAATTTTCTGCGACGCGGCTCCACATCATGGTCTTGCCGAGGGCGAGCGTCTTCTTTTCCATCTCGGCCTGCAGGTCGGGGTGCTCCATCACCCGGCAGAGGCACTCCGCAAGGGAGCCCGCGTCGCGGAATTCCGCCAGCAGGCCGCGCCCGTCGGCCAGCATCACGCGCGCATAGGAATACGGCGTGGAGACGATGACCCGCCCGTACCCGACGGCGTAGGCCAGCGTGCCGCTGACGGCCTGGTCCTTCCCCAGATAGGGCGTCATATAGACGTCCGAAAGGGCAAGATAGCGGATGATCTCCTCCTTGGTCAGGTAGCGGTTGACGAAGCGGACGTTTTTGGAGATCCCGAAATTTTCCACCGTCCGTTCCAGTTTTTCCCGGTATTTTTCGCCGTCGCGCCGGCGGACGACCGGATGCGTCTGCCCGAGGATCAGATAGAGGATCTCGGGGTGCTTTTTCGCGGCGCGCGCCGTCGCCTCGATCCCGTATTCCAGCCCTTTCCCGGGGCTGAGCAGCCCGAACGTGCTGACGACGAAGCGGCCCTCCAGCCCTTCCTCCCGTTTCAGCTCGTCCCGGCTTTTGACGGGCAGTTCCGGCACGCCGTGATGGATCACGGCGATTTTTTCCGTCTTCACCCCATAGACGGTCTCAAGCGTTTCGACCGTGTTGGGCGCCATCGTGACCATCTTTTCGCACCGTGCCGCAAGGCCGCCGACGATCTCCTTCTGGGCCTTGTTCGGCTCCGGCAGCACGGTGTGCAGGGTGACGAAATAGGGAATCCTGAGCGCCCCCGTCAGCTTGAGGACCTGCTCGCCCCATTTTCCGCCGTAAATGCCGTATTCATGCTCGACCATCAGCATGTCGGCCCCCGAGCGGTTGATTTTTTCGGCCGCTTCCGGGTATGCTTCCGGCGACTGCTGCGGAAAATCGAACCGGACCTCCGGCGGGTAGGATTCTCCGCCGTTGCTGACGGCGACGATGCCCGCGTCGATCTTTCCCGTTTGGGTCAGCGCGCCCACCAGATCCTGCGTAAAGGTCGCAATGCCGCAGGCCCGCGGGGGATAGGTGCTTAAAAACAGCGCGCGGATTTTTTGATTTTCGTCCAATGCTCCCATTCCTTTCCGGCCCTCAGATTACAAAGGGGCGCTTGCTTTCCTGCGAATACACGGTGTCCACGCACTGCACGCCGCTTTCGATGCGGCAGCCGGACGTGACGACGGAGTGGGTGATATCCACGCCGCTCCCGACGGAGACGCCGCTCCAGATCACGCTGTTGCGGATCACGCAGCCCCGCCCGGTCTGGAAGTTGTTGCCGATCACCACGTTCGGCCCGACCGTCACGTTCGCGCCGATACGCACGTTTTTGCCGAACCAGACGGGCCCGGTGACTTTGGCGGTGGGGTGGATCTCCACGTTGGAGAGCCCGTACACCTTTTCGCTCGAGAAATCGTTTTCCGGCACGCAGCAGCGGCCGTTGAAGATATCCTGGTGCGCCTGCATGTATTTTTCCGGAGTGCCGATGTCGATCCAGTAGTTTCCGCCGGTATAGACGGCGATTTTACAGCCGTTTTTCAGCAGGGCGGGGAAGGTTTCCTTTTCCACGGACACCACTTTGCCGGACGGAATCAGGTCGAGGACCTTCGGCTCGAACACATAGATGCCCGCGTTGATGAAGTTCGATTTCGCTTCGCCGGGCTTCGGTTTTTCGGTGAACGAGGAAGCGATTCCGTCGGAGCCGAATTCGATCACCCCGTAGCTGGAAGGGTCCGCCACGCGCGTGACGGCGATGGTCGCGTCCGCGCCTTTTTTCCTGTGGTACGCCACCAGATCCCTCAGATCGATGTTGCTCAGGATGTCGGAGTTGAACACGAGAAAAGTCCCGTCCAGATATTTTTGGCAGTTCTTGATGGCCCCGCCCGTCCCGAGCGGGATATCCTCGCAGACATAGGTGATTTTGATGCCGTCGACGTGCCGCTCCTCGAAATGCTTGGAAATGCAGTCGGCCTTATAACAGGTGCTCAGGATGGCTTCCCTCACACCGCAGCGTTTCAGTTCGTCGATATTCCGCTCCAGGAGCGGAATGCCCATAATGGGGACCATCGGTTTCGGCAGATGGTCGGTCAGCGGCTTGAGCCGTGTGCCCATGCCGCCCGCGAGAAACAGTGCTTTCAAAACAAATCCCTCCTATTTTTGGAATCCTTCTATTTCAGACAAGCCGTTCCCCGGAAACGTCATTCGCCTCCGCGTGGCAGAGGGGGCTGTTCCGGGCAGCTTTTGATATATTCGAGCAGATCGCCGAGGGACGCCGTGGCGAGGCAGATGCGGGAATCGGCGGCTCCGTAGTACATCCGCACCTTCGCGCACGCCTTGTCGAGCACCCATCCGCACGGGAAAACGACGTCCCGGACGTCGCCCTCCCGTTCATAGGGTTCCTCGGGGCCGAAAATCCATTCATCGCTCCTTCGCAGGACCTTCATCGGGTTCTCGCGGTCCAGCAGCGCGAGCCCCAGCCGGTACAGCGAGCCGGAGGCCGTCTGCCGCACGCCGTGGTAAAGGATCAGCCAGCCGTCCGCCGTCTCCAGCGGCGGGGCGCACAGGCCGACCTTGTTCGCGTCCCACCAGCCGCCGTCCCGCGCGTTGATCAGGATGCTGTGGTCGCCCCAGTATTTGAGGTCCGTCGAGCAGGAGACCCAGATATGCGCGCCGGGCCCCAGCTGCTGCATGTTGCCGAAATGCGGCCCGATGGGCCGGTGGATCAGCAGCCATTTGTTTTTGAACCGGCAGGGGAACAGGGCGGCGTCTTTATCTTCCGGCGGCATGATGGAGCCCGCTTTTTCAAACGTAACGAAATCTTTGGTCAGGGCGAGCGAAACGGTCGGGCCGGAACGGGAAAAAGAGGTGTAGACCACCGCCCACCGGTTCAGCTCGTCGATGCGCGTGATGCGCGGGTCTTCAATGCCCCACGCTTCCTCCGGATAATCCGAGCTGGCCTCGAGGGTCGGCCATTTGTCGATCTGCCAGTTTGTCACGCCGTCCTCGCTCACCGCCTTTGTCAGGTGGGAGAATCCGCGCCGGTCTTCCACGCGCGCCAGCAGCAGGGTCTTTCCGTTGAACTCCGTGGCCGCCGGGTTGAATACGGAATGGACGGCATAAGGCCAGTCCTCGGCGGTCAGAATAGGATTATTGGGGTTCCGGACGAAAAGTTCCCGGTAGGTGTTGCCGCTGCTTTTCAGCCGTGTCTCAAAGGATCGCATCTTCAGTCACGCACCTTTCCTGGATATGCTGTCGAATGGGCAAAATTCGTGTAAAAGAAAGAAAACAGCCGCCTTTGGCGAGATGCGCCGTTTCTATCTTTATTATAAAGCAAATACAATATTATGTCAACATATTATGTCAACTAAAATCTATTCATCAATCGAACCGCAGACGAAAAACGAGTCCGATTCTTCTGGACCCTTCCCTCATAGTATTCAGCCGATTCCAGAAAACATTCCTGAAAAAACAGGGAATCCGGCGAAACGGTGCCGAAGCTTTGCCCGGCCGGGCGGATTGCCGCAGACCGCCGAAGAACATAAAAATACAGGAGATGCTCTCGACCGACAAGCGGTCTCGAGCATCTCCTGTTGTGAAAAGAAGTATGGCTGCCCCCTTGCGAGGACATGACTTGTAATCGAAAAGCATTGGAAACGGAACGCCTTTATTATATCGTTTCGGCGGAGATCGTAAAGTTTTATTTGGAAAAAAGGCCTTAGTATGTCAAATTTGTATCAATCCACAAATCTTATTCAAATTTTATCACACATTATATAGAAGCAAATAAAATTAGCGTTGATTTATTAGTGCTAATTTATAGAGACTTTAACGGAGCTTCCCGGATTTCCGGGGCTCCGCTATTTTCCCTTTTCCGGGTCCCAGCAGATGCGCTCCTGTACGCCGGGGCAGCGGGCTTCTTCCATCAGCTTCAGCATTTCAAACGCGCTGCGGAATTCCTGCTTTTTGTCCGTTTCCAGCCAGGTGATGCTGCCCTGCCAGGTCGCGTTTTGTCGGAACCGGATCTGAACGAGGAAGGAGGCCTTTTCCTCCTTGTTTTTTCCCGGTTTGGGATCCAAACAAAAGACCGCCTTTCTGACTGTTTTTCTGCGGCACCTGCGGGAAAAGCTGCGCAGCCTCAGCGTGGGCGGGGCAACGCCGCTGCCGTCGCACCACTGGTCGATCCCGAACAGCAGCTCCCACTCTCCGCGGTACCCGATCTGTTTCCGCGCGGAAGGGCGGACGATCCGCCCCCGCATCGGGCCGGGCCCCGGTTCCACAGTGACGAGAAGCCCTTCGGCCCGATCCTTTTCATCCTGCATTCCATCCCATTCCGATCTGCTGCGTGATTTCCGCTTGCGGCCATTATAAACCGGAACGGTTGCCTGGGAGAGGATATTTGTCTGAATTCTGTTTTCTAAAAGGGGAAAAGCGGCGTCACGGCGCGGCGAGGGCCGCAAGGCGCTTGTATTCGGGCCGCCCCGCCGCGTCCATCAGATAGGCGGCCTGGTCGGCTCCCTCCGCGCGGTTGCGGTTCAGCGAACGGAGGATGCTCTCCGCGTTCCGGATGCCGATGCCGTGGCCGTAGAACAGGCCCCCGCCCAGTTCGATGACGTTTTCGCCCTGCCACTGCGGGGTGATGGGGTCGACGTCCGGATTGGCGAAATAGCGCCGGTCGCCGGGGAAATAGCCCGGCATCCGGTCCATCTTCCCGAAGCTTTCGAGCCTTGGGTCGAGGTGATGCCAGTTCATCAGCTCAATTTTCGGGAACAGCCGGTTGAAGCGGGCTTCGCCGTACACCTTCACCAGCGCCCCGTACAGGACGATCATCATGGCCGTCGCGCACTCCGTCGCATAGGCGGAGCCGTTGGAAAAAATGTCGAGGATGGCCTTGGCGGGTTCGGCGCCGCTTTTGAGGAGGAAGCCGCCTTCCCGCGTCATGCTCCAGTAAGCGGGATTGCTGGCCGCGTGGCGGAACACGGCGAAGCGCAGGCCGCTGCGGTCCAGGAGGTGCGCCGCGGCCACGGTCTCCTGCCGGAGGGACAGCTCGAATTTCAGCTGCTCGGGGGTGGCGAACGCATAGACCCGGCTGCTCGCGTCCATGGCGGAGAGCACGCTTTTTTTCAGATCGCCGTCCGCATACTCCGAAAACCGGGCGGGTTCCAGTCTTTTGCCGGCGACCGTGATCATCGCTCCGCCTCCCCGGAGCGCGCCGAGAGGATCTGTTTATTCAGAGGGCGGCGGATCCAGTCGTTCCAGCGGACGGGGTCCGCTTCGCGCAGTTTGCTCGAATAGCGGGCGAGCAGCTCTTTTTCTTCCCGGCTTGCGCCGGCGAAGCAGGAGAGGCAGTTTTTTTCCAGCTCCGTCAGGGGCTGCGGCTTCGCCGGGCCGGCGGGGGAGATTTTCCGGTGAAGATATTTCGCGCCCAGATTCACGGAGCAGGCGTTGGGCTTGCAGCTCGCGTTGAAGCTCTCTCCCGTCCGGGCGAGGTAGGGACGGTTTTCTTCCAGCCAGCGCAGATAGGAAGCGTACTGCGCCCGCTTTTCCCGCGTGGTGTTTCCGGCCTTGGGAAGGTGCAGCAGAAGGCGGGCCAGCTCCGCGTCCTCCGCGGCGGGGGAAAGGAGGTATTCCGCGGCGACGCGCAGCGCGCGCGGGTCCGCGGCGCGGAAAAAGGCCCAGGCCAGGTCGTGCAGAAGGGCGCCTTTCCGGTTCCGGAGGAACAGCAGGCGGACCACTTCGGGCAGGATCTCCGCGTCGCGGTAGATTTGCAGCAGGATGCAGGCGGAAAGATCCACGATCCGGTCGAGGTCCGCGTCCATCCCGTCGGCCTCCGCGCCGGCGGAGAACATCCACCGCAGCGTATCCCGGACCGTTTCGCCGTATTCCGGATGAACCGCGCCGCCGCCCGTGTTTGGAGCGTCCAGAAGGATCCCGCAGAGACGGACCGCCGTCCTGTTCCGCTCGGAAAGCTCCTCTTCCGGCACTGCTCCGTCCATTTCCGGCAGAAGGAGAAAGAAGGTTGCAAAGGAAAGCTTCGGGTCGTTGAGGAGCCCGACCGCGTAGGCTCGTTTGGAAGATTTCAAACTGTGAAAGAAAGCTCTGCAGGGACCGGGTCCCCGGTCCCTGCGCAGGGCGTCCAGCGGGTTTGCCGCCGCGCCGCGCCGGTTGTTCATAAAATCCGCCCCTTTTCAATGGATTGGGCTTTTTCCCATGTTCCATAGTATGAAAAGGAGCGGATTTGTTTCGGAAATTCAAGATCCGCTTCCGCCCGCCGGCGGCGTGCGGGCATAAAAAAACCTCCTGAATCGGAATTTCAGGGGGAAGGACGATCGATCGGAAAATGCGGAAGCGCCGTTCAGCCGGCCCGGGCGGGGAGGGAGACCCGGATCTCGGTGCCGCGCCCGAGCTCGCTTTTCAACCGAATTTCCCCTTTGTAAAGGCCGACGATGTGCTTGACGATGGAAAGGCCGAGACCGGTGCCGCCCAGCCTGCGGCTGCGGCTTTTGTCAACGCGGTAGAAACGCTCGAACACGCGTTCCTGCGCCTCGGGCGGGATGCCGACGCCGGTGTCCGCGACCGTCAGGAGGACCCTTTCGTTTTCGCTGCGGACGAAGACGTTCACTTTGCCGCCCTGCACGTTGTATTTGACGGCGTTGTCCAGCAGATTCAGCACCAGCTGCGTCATGCGGTCCGGATTCGCGTCCAGCAGGCCGTCGTCGCCTTCCACATGGATTTCGACCTGCTTTTCCTGCGCCTGCAGAGACAGGGATTCCGCCACTTTTCGGGCGGTCATCAGAAGGCTGACGCTCTGGCGGTCCGTTTCCGAAGCGCGGGATTCCAGCTCGGAGAGCTTGAGGATGTCGCTGATCAGCCCGATCATGCGCTCCGTTTCCTTTCGGATCAGCGCAAGGTAGCGTTTGGTCTGCTCCGGGTCGTCGACGATGCCGGTTTCCATCAGCTCCGCGAAGCCTTTGATGGAGGTCAGCGGGGTTTTCAGCTCATGGGAGGCGTTTGCGAAAAATTCGGAGCGGATCTGCTCCGAGCGCCGGACCGCCGTGACGTCGGTGATCAGCAGGACGACGCCGCCGGACTGGTCGCCGCTCGCCTCTTTTGCGACGGGGGTGACGGAGACCCGCAGGATGCGGTTGGCGGCGGCGGGGGAGGGGAAGTCGAAGGCGGAGGGCTTTTCCTCTTTCAGCGCAAGCTGCGCAGCCTGCGTGATTTTGGGGATGCGGGTCAGGCACAGCAGGTCCTGCCCGGTCAGGCTGCCCTGCGCGCCGAAGAAAGCGGCGGCGCTCCGGTTCAGGATCAGGATGCGACCGCTTCCGTCCAACACCACCATGCCCTCGTGCATGTTGTTGAGCAGGTAGTTGATGCGTCCCCGCTCCACGGTAAGGTCGGAAAGAGTGTGCGCGATCTTCTGGGAGAGCGCGTTGATTTCGGAGACGATCGGCGCGAACTCCTCAAAGCGCGGGCTGCTCAGGTCCTTTCCGTACCCGCCGGCGTTCACGGCCTGAAGGGAGAGCGCAATCTCCCGCAGGGGCTGCAGGATGCCCTTCGACATCCGCATCACCAGCGGCGGGACGACCGCCATGGAGGCCAGCAGAACGGCCAGCAGGGCGGGAAGAAGGCGCCACAGATGGTCGCGGAGGCTTTTCAGGCTGACCGCGAGCCACACGATGGTCCCGTCCGGCATCTTCTGCGCCGCGTAGAACTGGCTGGCCTTCAGGGACTGGGAATACCGCGTGCCCTCGCCGTACCCGTCCTTCTGCGCCTCGCCGACCTCCGGCCGGGAGAGCGGGTCCTCCGCGTCCGGGTCCGCGCTGCCGCCGCCCAGAATTTTCCCCCCAGGGGAAAGAAAGGTGATGTGCAGGCCGTCCGCCGCGTCCTCGGTCAGTTCCTTCGAGAGCGTGCCGTAGTCCCGCGTAGTGCCGGAAACCGCCAGAGTGCGGAAAATGCCCTTGATTTCCTCCCGCTTGCTCTCCAGATACTGCTGCTGCATCAGCAGCGCGCAGGCCGCGCCGAAGACCAGCAGCGCCGCGAACACCGTCAGCAGGGTGCGGAACACAAAAGCGCGTTTCAAGGGTTTCCTCCTGTCCGTCTATTCGGCATTGAAGCGGTAGCCGACGCCGCGCACGGTCGAGATGCGGCCGCCGTCCGCGTGGTCCCCCAGCTTCCGCCGCAGCCCGCGGATATGCATGTCGAGCGTGCGCGTTTCGCCCGCGTAGCCGTATCCCCACACCGTGTCCAGCAGAAAATCCCGCGTGAGCACGCGGCCCGGATGCTGCATCAGGACCCGCAGCAGCTCGAATTCCTTCAGCGTCAGCTCCAGCGGCTTGTCCCTGAGCAGAACTTCGTGGCGGGCGACGTCCAGCCGCAGGCCGCCGGACTGATAGACTGCCTCGCCGGCGTCGGGGCTCTGCCCGCGGCGCAGGACCGTGCGGACCCGCGCCATCAGCTCCAGCACGCCGAACGGCTTGGTGATGTAATCCTCCGCGCCCAGGTCCAGCCCTGCCACCTTATCGGTCTCGGCCCCGCGGGCCGTCAGCAGGATGACCGGCACGCAGGCCGTCGCCGGATTTTTTTTGAGCCGGCGCAGGGTCTCGAAGCCATCCAGACCGGGAAGCATGATATCCAGCAGCAGGATGTCCGGAAGCCCGTCCCTCAGCGCGATGAACATGGAAGCCGCGTCCTCGAAGCCGGAAACCTTGAGCCCGCCGGATTCCAGGGCGCAGCGGATGATCTCGCGCACGTTTTCCTCGTCTTCGACTACAAAAGCACGCTTCCCCACGGAATACCCCCTCTTTGAGACTACAGGATTTTACGGTGTTTATGTTCGCCGGTCATATAGAAGATGACCCACTCGGCAATGTTGACGGCATGGTCCCCGATGCGCTCCAGATATTTCGAGATGATCAGGAAATCGACCGCCTGGTCCGCGAAATTCGGCGTCTTGACCAGCACGGAGATGATGTCCTGCTTGATGGTCTCGAACAGCCGGTCCACCTCGTCGTCCCGCTCGATCACCTCCTGCGAGGCCTCCACGTCGCTTTTCACGAACGCGTTGATGCTGTCCTTGACCATGGCGGAAGCGGTCGAGGCCATCAGCGGAATATGTTCCATGGCCTTCAGAAACGGCTCGTCGCCGAAGCGCAGGCTCACGTCCGCAATGTCGGCGGCCTGGTCGCCGATCCGCTCCATGTCCGTGATGATCTTCAGCGCGGTCGAGACCGCCCGCAGGTCCTTGGCGACCGGCTGCTGCCGCAGAAGCAGGCGCAGGCATTTCGCCTCGATGTCGCGCTCCAGGCTGTCGATGTCCTTGTCGCCCGCGACGACCTTCTCGGCCAGAACATTGTCGCGTTTCTCCAGCGCTTGGATGGATTGATCAATCGCCGCCTCAATCATCCCGCCCATGCGGATCAGGTCGAGGTGCAACTCCTCCAGCTCATGGTCGAACTCCGTTCTCGCGCTCATAGTTCTTCCTCCCTTTTATTATAAGCCGCGCTTCCAAAAAAGTAAAACGGCGCCCGCGGCGGAGCGGGCCGTCATCCGAACCGGCCGGTGATGTAGTCCTCCGTCCGCTTATCCTTCGGCATGGAGAACAGGTCGCCCGTCTGGGCGTACTCCACCACCTCGCCGTGCAGAAAGAAGGCGGTGTAGTCCGAGATGCGCGCGGCCTGCTGCATATTATGAGTGACGATCACGATCGTATACCTCTCGCGCAGGACGGAAATCAGATTTTCAATCTTCATCGTGGAGATGGGGTCGAGCGCGCTGGTCGGTTCGTCCATCAGCAGCACTTCCGGTTCCACGGCGAGCGCGCGCGCGATACAGAGCCTTTGCTGCTGCCCGCCGGAAAGGCCGAGAGCGCTTTTTTTCAGGCGGTCCTTAACCTCGTCCCACAGGGCGGCGCCGCGCAGGCTCCGTTCGACGATCTCGTCCAGCCTCCGTCCCTTCCGGACCCCGTGGATGCGCGGGCCGTAGGCGATGTTGTCGTAGACGGACATCGGGAACGGGTTCGGCTTCTGGAACACCATGCCGACCCGTTTCCGCAGCAGGGTGACGTCCGTCTGCGACGCGTAGATATCCTCCCCGTCCAGCAGAATCGTTCCCTCGATGTGGACGTCGGGAATCAGGTCGTTCATGCGGTTGAGCGTTTTGAGGAAGGTGGACTTCCCGCATCCGGACGGCCCGATCAGCGCCGTGACCAGATTTTTGCCGATCTGCATGTTGATCTGCTTGAGCGCGTGCACTTTCCCGTAATACAAATTCAGCCCGGCGACGCCGATCTTGGTTTCTACCGGCCCGGCGGTTCCGGCGACCGCGGGCCTGTTTATGGTTACCGTCATTTAATGTCCTCCCTGTTGATCGTCTCCGGTCATTTTTTTCTCGAGCACTCTGCCGATCAGCCTGGCGCCCATGCTGAAAACCAGCACCATCAGCACCAGCACGGCGGAAGAAAGGTCGGAAAGCGCCCCGGCGTTGGGGTCAATGCCCTCCGTTTTCAGCGCCCAGATATGGACCGCCAGCGTATCGGCGGGGCGCAGGGGATTCAGAGGGGAATTGATGCTCGTGGGATTCCAGTTGTTGAAATTCACGTCCGAGCTCATGCCGGAGGTGAAGAGGAGCGCCGCCGCTTCGCCGAAGCTGCGCCCCGCCGCCATGATGATGCCGGTGATGATGCGGGGCATGGCGGCCGGAAGCAGCGTCCGCGTGATCGTCTGCCAGTGCGTGGCGCCGATGGCGTAGCTGCCTTCCCGGTAATCGTTCGGCACGCCGCGGATGCCGTCCTCGGTCACGCGGGTGAGCTGGGGAAGGTTCAGGATGGAGACGGACAGGGCCCCGGCCAGCAGGTTCCAGTGCGAGCCCGTCATCACGAGGAAGACCAGATATCCGAACAGGCCCACCACGATGGACGGCAGGGAGGAAAGCGTTTCGATGCAGTTGCGCAGGAACCGGGTCAGCTTTCCGTCCTTGGCGTACTCCGCCATATAGATCCCGGCCGAGATGCCGATGGGCAGGCAGATCAGAAGCGAAAGCAGCACCAAGTACACGGTGTTGAAGAACTGCGTGCCGATCCCTTCGCGTCCGAAGGAGAGATATTCCGGCCGGAACGCACGGAGCCCCTGGAAAAACGTGTACCCGATGAAGGCCGCGAGCAGCAGCAGCGCCAGGCCGGCCACGGCGTAAAGGACGACGGTCGCCGTCCGGTCCGACAGATGGGCGCGCCTTTGTAAATTCTTCATTCTTTCTGCGCCCCCGATTTCCCGATCAGACGGATCAGCAGGATGAACAGGAACGAGATCAGCAGGAGCAGCAGCGCCATGCTCCAAAGGGCGTCGTTCCATTCGCTGCCCTCCGTCGTGTTGCCCATGTCGGCGGTGATGGCCGCCGTCAGGTTGGTCGCGGGCGAGAGGATCCCTTTCGGGAATGACTGCGTTTTGCCGATCACCATGGCCACGGCCAGCGCCTCGCCGAACGCGCGGGCCAGGCCCAGCACCACGCCCGTCAGGATGCCGGGAAGCGCGGCGGGGAAGATCACCTTCCGGATCAGCTGCCACCGCGTGGAGCCGAGGCCGTAGGACGCCTCGGTGTATTCGAGCGGCACGTTGCGGATGGCGTCGGCGGAGACGCTGGTGATGGTCGGGAAGATCATGACCGAAAGGACGATGGAGCCGGCCAGCACGCTGTATCCGTAGGGCAGCCGGAAGACCCGCGCGATGAACGGCACCAGCACGGTCAGGCCGACCCAGCCGTAGACGACCGAGGGAATCCCCACGAAGATCTCGACCGCGGGCTGCAGCAGTTTCTTCCCGAGCTTCGGGGAAATCTCCGTCATGAACAGCGCGGTCGCCACGCTGAACGGCGTCGAGATCACCAGCGCGAGGGTGCTGATCAGGATGGAACCGACGATAAAATACGCAGCGCCGATCGTGCCGCCCTCGCCCAGCTCGGCGGGGGACCAGTTGTCGGAAAACAGGAATTCAAACACGCTGTGCCCGTGAACAAGAAACGAGGCCGAGCCTTTATAAAAAAGGAACGCGCCGATCGTCAGCGTGAGGAGAATGATGAAAAAGCCCATCACGGTGACGAACGTGCGCCCGAGATATTCCTTTCTGAATTTTTCCGCTTTGCTCAAAGCAGGACATCCTTTCCCCTTCGGCGGCGCATCCTCCTGAACAGGCCAAAAGCCGGACAGAAAACTGCCGGCTCAGACCTTCTTGATTGTTCTGTTTCAGAAGAGACGTCCTATCCGCCGAACTGCGGTTTATTTGGAAGCGGGTTTCGCTGCGGGAGCGTCGCGCTTGACCGTCATCTTGTTGGAGAGGCCGTAGCCCTTTTCCGTGATGGTCGGTGCGAATTCGTCGCTCGTGATGTACTCGATCACAGCCTTGGCGTTGCCGGTCGCTTCGCCGTTCGTATACATATGTTCGTAGCCCCAGATCTCATACTTGCCGCTGTAGATGTTCTCGTAATCCGGTTTCACGTTCTCAACGGAGAGCGCGGTGACCGTGCTGTCGGTCAGATAGGAGAAGGCAAGATAAGCGATGGCGCCGGGCGTCTGGGCGACGGTCTGCTTCAGCGTGCCGGAGTTGTCCTCCGTCAGGGCCTGGCCGGTGACTTCTTCCTGCCCGCCGAGGGCGTACTGTTTGAACAGAGCGCGCGTGCCGGAAGACTTCGGGCGGTTGACGATCACGATGGCCTGGTCCTTGCCGCCGAGGTCTTTCCAGTTCTTCGTTTTGCCGGTGAAGATATCGACCAGCTGCTGCTTGGAAACGTTCGTCACGCCGACATCCGGGTTGGTGACGGCCGCGACGCCGACCACGCAGACAATGTGGTCAACCAGCTGCGAAGCCTTGTCGGCATCCAGCTTCTCTTCCGCGAAGACGTCGGAGTTGCCGATGTCCACGGTCTTGTCCGAGACGTTCTGAAGGCCCGTCCCGGAACCGCCGGCGTTCACCGTGATCGCAAGGTCGGGATTCTTTTCCTTCATCTTATCCGCGGCAGCCTGGACCAGCGGCTGAAGAGCGGAGGAACCGGAGATGTTCACCGAGCCGGTAAGGCCCGCTTCGGAAGAAGCCGCCTCGGAGGATTCGGCTTCCGAGGACGGAGCGGCGGAGGCCTGGTCGGGCGCCGCGGAGCTGGCCGCACCGTTGTTGGCGCAGGCGGTCAGAGAAGCGGCGGCCACCAGGACGGCGGCCATGACAGAAAGAATTTTCTTCATTCAGATACACTCCCTCGTTCTTTTCATTCGTTGGACTGTTGACGGGACTACTATAGGCCGTTTTCCACTGCTTGGAAAGCAGGGCTGAGTATAAAGAGTGTAAAGTTTGCGTAAAGAATTGAGAGAGATTGAGGGATTCGCTGCCTATTATAGACGGATCAAAGGTCCGTGTCCCGGCGTTTTCCGTCCAATCCGCACTTTTTTTGATTCAACGCTTGACAAATCCGGATTTGTGTGTATTATTGTATTAAGCGATTAGTACAATAATACAAATGAGGCGGGTCAATATGAACGAAGTGATTATCCGGACCGAAAACGTCAGTAAGCTTTACGGAAAGGCTGCGGCCGTGTGCGACCTCAGCATTCAGGTCAGGCGGGGGGAAATCTACGCGCTGGTCGGGCAGAACGGCGCCGGAAAAACGACGCTGCTCAAGCTGGTCTGCGGGCTGACGCCGCCCACGTCCGGCGGACTGGAGCTGTTCGGGCAGTCGTCGCCGAGGCAGCTCGGCTGGGCGCGCGCCCACATCGGCAGCATGATCGAGACGCCGGGCTTTTTCCCCTATCTCTCCGCGGAGGAGAACCTGGAGTTCTACCGCATCCAGCGCGGGGCCAAAGACGGCGGATGCGTGCGCCGGGCGCTGAAGCTCGTGGGGCTGGACGACACGGGCCGCAAAAAGTTCAAGAGCTTTTCCCTCGGGATGAAGCAGCGGCTCGGCCTGGCTCTGGCCGTGATGAACAGCCCCGAGATCCTGGTCCTCGACGAGCCGATCAACGGCCTCGACCCGGTGGGCATCCGGGAGTTCCGGGAAATCCTCCAGAGCCTGAACCGCGAAAAGCGCACCACGGTGCTGATCTCGAGCCACATCCTCGGCGAGCTTTTCCAGATCGCGACCGCCTACGGATTCATCAGCGGCGGCCGCCTTCTGGAGCACGTTTCTGCGGCGGATCTGAAAGAAAGATGCCGCAGCTGCCTCCGCATCGAGGCGGACAACGCCGAAAAAGCGGCCGCCGTCCTGCGGGAGCAGTGCGGCTGCCCGGCGGTGGAGGTCCTCGGGGAGACGGAGCTGCGGGTGGACGGGAACCCCGGGGATCCGGAGCGGCTCGTCCGGGTTCTGGTGGAAAACGGCGTGGGAATCTCGCAGTTTTACCGCTCCGGCATCAGTCTGGAACAGTATTTCATCAATCTGATCGGAGGGAAAAAGGTTGCTTAAGCTGATCCGTGCGGACCTGTACCGCAGCTTCCATCGGTTTTACCTGTATCTTCTGGCCGCCGGGCTGGCCGGAATCTGCCTGCTGCTGACTTTCCAGGCGCGGGGGCACGCCACGGCGGCGGACCTGTGGCGGATGGCCCAGGCCCAGCTTTTCGGGTTCCCGCTCATGGTGATCCCGATGCTGCCGGATATCGTGTTCACCGAAGAGAACCGGGAGCATACGCTCAAGAACACCGTCGCGTTCGGCGTGAACCGCGCGGAGCTGTACGGCTCCAAAACCGTCACGTCGATCCTTCTGGGCCTGCTCCTGGCCGCGGCCGTCCTGGGGGTTTTCTGCGGGAGCTCGCTGCTGCTCCTGCCGCGCGGCCCGGAGTTCACCGGCGAGCTGGTGCGGCAGTTCTTCGTCCGCTTCGCAGCCCTGTGCTCGGTCTACGTCGGCGCGGTGGCGGTGGCGGCGGTCTTCACGATTTTCCTGCACCGCGGCGCCCTCGCGGTCTTCGCCTATTACGCCGCGATCTACCTGAGCCGGTACCTTTTCCTTCTGCTGCACATCCCGAAAGCCAACGATTATCTGCTTTATTCCCAGGTCCATCCGATCGTCTCGGGCGCCCCGGACGCCGTGCGGCAGGCGGTGCTGATCAGCTTTGTGACCTTCGCCGTGTTTCTGGCGCTGGGCGCGGCGCTTTTCCGCCGCAGCGACGTCGCCTGACGGGGAGGTGCGGCAATGAAATTTCGGAACCGCCCGCGGGGCGGAGTCGAAAGAGAAAGGAAGGGACTGGCATGCCCTGGGAACTGAAACCGGACCGGCCGATCTACGCCCAGCTGATCGAGCAGCTGCAGCTGATGGTCATCGCCGGCATCTATCCGCCGGGCGCGAAGCTGCCGTCCGTGCGGGAGCTTGCGGCCGAGGCCGCCGTCAACCCGAACACCATGCAGCGCGCGCTGGCCAAGCTGGAGGAGGATGGCCTGCTGTTCTCTCAGCGCACAAGCGGAAGGTTCGTGACGGAAGACGCCGGGCAGATCATGCAGACGAAGCAGAACCTTGCCGAAGGGCTGGTCCGCGATTTTCTGCGGAGCATGAACCGGCTGGGCTACGACGCGCAGGGGGCGGTTTCCCTGCTGGACCGCGTGACAAAGGAGGAAGAGCAGAATGGATAGCATTTTGGAGTGCAGGAACCTGACGAAATATTTCCCGGGCTGCCTCGCGCTCAATGCGGTGAACCTTTCGGTGCCGAAAGGGAAGATCGTGGGCCTGCTCGGCCCGAACGGCAGCGGAAAGACCACGCTGATCAAGCTGATCAACGGCCTGCTGACACCGGACGGCGGCGAGCTGACGGTCCGGGGGAACAAGCCGGGGGTGGAGACGAAGAAGATCGTCTCTTACCTACCGGAGCGCACCTATCTGAGCGACTGGATGGACGTGCGGACGGCCATCGACTTTTTCGGCGATTTCTATGAGGATTTCAACAAGGCGAAAGCCTACGACATGCTCCAGCGGCTGCACATCAACCCGAACAGCCGCCTCAAGACCCTCTCGAAAGGCACCAAGGAAAAGGTGCAGCTCATCCTCGTGATGAGCCGGGAGGCCCAGCTCTACGTGCTGGATGAGCCCATCGGCGGCGTCGATCCGGCCGCGCGGGATTACATCCTGGACACCATCCTCTCCAACTACAGCGAAAACGCGTCGCTGCTCCTGTCGACGCACCTGATCACGGACGTCGAAAAGATCCTCGACGAGGTGATCTTCATCAACCGGGGGAGCGTCGTGCTGACCTCCTCCGTCGACGAGATCCGCGAGCGCGAAGGCAAAAGCGTCGACGCGATGTTCCGGGAGGTGTTCAAATGTTAGGCAGACTGATGAAATACGAGATCCGGGCGACGGAGAGGATTTTCCTGCCGCTTTACGGCCTGATCCTCGCCTTTGCCCTGGTGAACCGGCTGCTCCGCGCGTTTAATCCCGAAGCGAACGATTGGGGCAATCTTCCGGTCAACCTTTCCGCTTTCCTCAACGGGGTCACCATGACCGTTTACGTCCTCCTGGTCGTCGCGCTCTTCGTGGTCACGTTCGTCGTCACCATCCAGCGGTTCCAGAAAAACCTGCTCGGCGACGAGGGGTATCTGATGTTCACCCTTCCGGTGAAGGCGCACGCCCATATCGACTGCAGGATGATCGTGACCCTGATGTGGACGGTTCTGAGCCTGATCGTTTCCGCGCTCTCCATCTTCATCCTCTCCGTCGACGAAAGCAATATGCGGACTTTCAGCGAATGGTGCCTCTCCATGCGGAGGGAGTTCGCGGAGCACGGCGCCTCTTCCTGGCTGATCCTGTTCGAGTGCGTCGTTCTGCTGGCGGTGTCGATCCTGGCGGGCACCCTGCAGCTCTACGCCGCCATCGCCGTCGGGAACCGCAGCGCCCGCCACAGGCAGCTGGCGGCGTGCGGGGCGTATATCGGCTTCGGCATCGTCGAGCAGATCATCACGTTCGGAGGGTTCAACGCGCTCAACGGCATCTCCCCGGATTCCTGGCTGCGCGCCTGGCTGGGGGGCGTGGCGCGCAGCCTCCCGAACGCGGCGCTTCTGGAGATCGCGCTCGGCCTGTTCATCCTCTACTGCGCCCTGTTCGGCCTGGCGTTCTACGCGCTGACCAACTACCTGCTCAGCAGGAAGCTGAACCTGGAATAATCCGCCGCGGGCAAAGCCCGGCTCGGCCCGCCGTTCAGCGCGGAGCGAAAAAAGAGCTTTGTTCGGCGGGACGGTCCCGCGAAACTCCCGAAGCGTTGAATTCAGCTTCGGGAGTTTTTTATGCCGCGGCGCGGCCGGATGCCGGGAAAGCCGTACTTGCGGCGAGGCGGCGCCGGTGGTATAATAAAATCAGAACAGGACCGCATCGGGCAGATTTTCCGGGGCGGTCCCGAATCCGGAGAGGCGGGGGATTCCCTTGAACGAACCGGCGGTCCGCACGATCGGTCTCGGAAAAAGTTACGACGGCGCCGTCTATGCGGTGCGCGACCTTTCCCTCGAAGTGGAGGAAGGCGAGGTCTTCGGCTTTCTCGGGCCGAACGGCGCCGGGAAGACGACCACGGTCCGGCTGCTGACGGGCCTGCTGCGGCCCGGGGAGGGTTCCTGCTCCGTCTTCGGCTTTTCGCCCGCCCAGAAGCCGCGCGAGGTGCACCGCCTGTGCGGCGTGATGACCGAGGGCGCGGGGATGTACGGGCAGATGACCGGCCTTGAAAATCTCCTGTTTTTCGGGGAAGCCTTCGGCATGGAGAGCGAGGATTGCCGCGGCCGCGCCCGGGAGCTTTTGAAAAAGCTGGATCTCTGGGACGCCCGGGACCGGAAGCTGAGCGCCTATTCCACCGGGATGGCGCAGCGGCTTTCGCTCGCGCGGGCGCTGATGCACCGCCCGAAGGCCCTGTTTCTGGACGAGCCGACCAGCGGCCTGGACCCGGAGTCCGTGCAGGCGGTCAACGCGATGATCGCGGAACTGGCCCGCGCGGAGGACGTCACGGTTTTCCTCTGCACCCACCAGCTTCGCTACGCGCAGGACCTCTGCGGCCGGTACGGGATCATCGAGAAGGGCGCCCTGCTCGCCAGCGGCACGCTGGAGGCGCTGAGCCGGGATGCCGGCCTGCACGCGAAGGGATCCCTCCGCTTCAAAGAAGGGGATACGCCCGCCGGCTTCGAGCGCGGGGAGGACGGCTGGTGGAGCACCGACGTGCTCAGCGAAGACGAGATGCCGAAGCTGATCCGCAAAGCGGTGGAAGACGGCCGCGAAATCTACGAGGCCCGCCTGACCCGGCCCACGCTGGAGGACGTCTATTTCAAGTATGTTTCGCTGAACGGGGGGACGCAGCCGTGAAGACGCTGCCGCAGGCCGAAAGGGCCGTGATCCGGAAGGATTTCCGCGAGATCTGGGATTCCAGGATGGCCCGCAGCACGGTGCTGATCGTCCCGCTGCTGCTGGTGGTGGTCCTTCCCGTCGCGCTGGTCGTGATGGTCAGCACCATCCCGGAGAGCGAGATCAACGGGGCGGAAAAAATGATGGAGCTGCTGCCGAAGGAAGCGCGCGGCTTCAATTTCCGGCAGAGCATGCTGTATATGATGACAAACCTGATGTTCCCCGCGTTTTTCCTGATGATCCCGCTGATGGCCTCGAGCGTCGCGGCGGCGAGCAGCTTCGTCGGGGAAAAGGAGCGGGGCACCCTGCAGACCCTGCTGCTGACGCCGATGGACATGAAGCAGATCTTCCGCGCGAAAACGCTCGGATGCGTCCTGCTTTCCGCGATCGTCACCGCGATCTCGTTCGTCGCGTTTGCGGTGGTGATCTCGGTGGGGGACCTGCTGCTGGGAATGCCGTTTTTCCTGAACTGGAGCTGGCTGGTGCTGATCCTGTTCCTGACGCCGGCGGCCACGGTGTTCGGCGTCGTGTTCATGGTGATGACCTCCGCGAAGAGCAAAAGCTTTATCGAGGCCACGCAGACCTCGGCGTTCCTCGTGCTGCCGCTCGTCCTGGCGCTGATCGGGCAGATGGCGGGTCTGTTCCGCATCAGCGCGCTGTTCCTGCTGCTGGCGGCGGCCGTCGTGGCCGCGGCGGACGGGCTGCTGTTCGCTTTCGCGGGCCGCTCTTTCACGCCGGAAAAACTGCTGCGTTCGTAAGCGGCGCCATTTTAGGGGAGGTGATGGGATGCCGGCGGATCTTCATCTGCACACGAAAATTTCCGACGGCTCCGTCGGGATCGACGAGATCGTGATGCTCGCGAAAAAGCGCGGCCTTTCGACCATCGCCGTGACCGACCACGATACGTTCGCGGGCTCCGGCCGGGCGCAGATCATCGGCAGGCGGCAGGGCGTGAGGGTGCTGCCGGGGGCCGAGTTCTCGGCGGCCGACCCCTCCACCGGCCGCAAGGCGCATATCCTGTGCTATCTGTGCGAGAAGCCGGACCGCCTGCTGGGCCTTTGCCGGCGCACGTCGGAGGCGCGCCGCCGCGCGGGCAACGCCATGCTCGAAAAAGTGCTGGCGCTCTACCCGATCACCGCCGAGATGGTCGTGCGGCGCACGCAGGGGAGCACAGGCCTTTACAAACAGCACATCATGCACGCGCTGCTGGACGCCGGCTGCGCCGACGGGATCTTCGGCGGCGTTTTCCGCAGGCTCTTCAACCCGAAGGACGGATTGGCCTATGTCCCGGTCGAATACCCCGACGTGCATGACGTGATCGGGCAGATTCATGCGGCGGGCGGGCTTGCGGTGCTGGCGCACCCCGGCCTGTACGATAGCTACGCGCTTCTGGAGCAGCTCGCCTCCGACCGCGAGATCGAGGGCGTGGAGGTGTGGCACCCGAAAAACCGCGAGGGCGACGAGGAAAGGCTCTCCGCCGTCGCGGAAGAATGGGGCCTTGTGAAGACGGGCGGGACCGATTTTCACGGCATGTACACCGAGCGCCCCGTCCCCGTGGGCACCTGCACGGCGCCGGACGAAGAGGTGGAAAAGCTTCTCCGGCGCAAAAACAGCTCTGCGAAACAGACATAAGGGGAAATTGGAGTGGAATACCGCTACAAAACCAAAGGAACCTGCTCGACCACCATCATCGTGGACCTGGACGGCGACATCGTCCGGTCGGTGAAGTTCGTCGGCGGGTGCAAGGGCAATACGCAGGGGATCAGCGCCCTGACCGCCGGGATGAAGGCGCAGGACGTGATCCGGCGCTGCCGCGGCATCCGCTGCGGGGCGAGACCCACCTCCTGCCCCGACCAGCTCGCCGCCGCGCTGACCCAGGCCCTGGCGAACCGGTAGCCGGATTTTTGAAAGTAAAAATTCCCCCGGCCCGCGCGCTGTCTGGCGCACGGCGGACCGGGGGTTATCTTGTCGTATCTTAGCTCTTAGCGGGCGCGGTCGCCGCGCCTGAATTTGAATTCGATCGCCTTCAGGGCTTCCGGGAAGTCCGCCGCCGTGACGAGCAGCGAAATATCGGCGGCCGACGTCGTGATGATCCGGATATCCGTCCCGGCCGTCGAGGCCGCGGTGAACACCCGGGCCGCCACACCGGGCGTGTTTTTCATCCCGTCGTCGTACACCGAGATGATGCAGTTCCCGCTGCTGACGATCACCTGAACGTTCACCGTGTCGCGCAGCTCGGCTGTAAAGCTGAGGACTTTGTCAAGGTCATTGTCGGCGATCGTGAACGAGACCGAGGTGTAGGCCCCGTGGGCAGGCGCCAGCGAGATCATGTTCACATCGACCCCGAGGTCCCCGATCTTCTCAAATACGCCGGCGATGAAGCTGAGCTCGGAAGGGCAGTTCTGCAGGGTGACAAGGGTGATGTCCGTGGCCGTTGTGATCTTTGGCGACGTGATCATGAGAGTACCTCCCGCTATTTTATGAGATCGGGCATACCGTAAAGCCCGGGAGCTTTACGGACGAGAAAGGCCGCGGCGCGCAGCGCCCCCAGGGCGAAAATCTCTTTCGACTGGGCGGAGTGCGAAAGGGTGAGCACCTCGTGCGGCCCGGCGAAGATGACCTTGTGCTCCCCGACGATCGTCCCGCCGCGGATCGAGTGGATGCCGATCTCGTTGGGTTCCCGCTTTTTCCGGCGGGAATGGCGGTCGTAGACGTACTCCATCGCGCGGGGAAGCACGGAGGAGATTCCGTCGGCGATCATCAGCGCGGTGCCGCTCGGGGCGTCGATCTTCTGGTTGTGGTGCTCCTCGACGATCTCGATGTCGAAGCGGTCGCCGAGCGCCTGCGCCGCTTTTTTGGAAAGCTCGATCAGCAGGCTGATGCCGAGGGACATGTTTCCGGAATAGAATACGGGAATCCTGGCCGAAGTCCTCTTCAAAGCTTCCGCCTGCTCCGCGCTGTATCCCGTCGTGCACAGCACGAGCGGCGTGTGGGTCCGCTCCCCGAAGGCCAGCAGCGGAGCGAGAAGGGCGGGGTTTGAAAAATCGATCAGGACGTCCGCTTCCGTCTGGACTTCTTCGGGGCTGCCGTAGACCGGGAAAGGCGCGCCTTCCGGTTTTCTGAGATCGATCCCGGCGGCGATGCGGCAGTCCTCCCGCCCTTCGGCGCAGGCGGCGACGGTGCGGCCCATCTTTCCGCCGCATCCGCTGAGGATGATTCTAACCATTTTCAGACTTCCTTTGTGACTTTTTGACTTCCCTGAGGATCTTTGCTCAGCCGGCCAGGCCGTGGCGTTTCAGAACGCCGTGCAGAAGCTCCGCGTTCCGCGCGCTCAGGGGCGCGAGGGGGAGGCGGCACCCGCCGCAGTCGTATCCCATCATCTTCATCGCCGCCTTGACCGGGATCGGGTTCACGTCGATGAACAGGGCGTTCATCACGTCCAGGTACCGGAAAAAGAGCTCGCGGCTGCGCGCTTCATTTCCCTGAAAATAATTTCGGCAGATTTCGTCCATTTCCTTCGGGATCACGTTGGCGCTGGTGGAGACGACCCCCTTGCCCCCGAGGGACAGGATCGGCAGGGTAAGGCTGTCTTCGCCGGAATAGAGCGCCAGGCTGTCGCCGCAGAGGGCGACGGTCTCCGCGTTGGCGGCCAGGTTGCCGTTGGCCTCCTTCACGCCGACGATGTTGGGGTGCTCCGCCAGGCGCCGGTAGGTTTCCGGCAGAATGTTGCAGCCGGTGCGCGAGGGGATATTGTAGAGGATCAGGGGAAGGTCCACGCGGTCCGCGATATAGAAGAAGTGGCGGACGAAGCCTTCCTGCGAGGTTTTATTGTAATAGGGGGTGATGGTCAGCAGCGCGTCCGCGCCGGCTTCCTGCATCGCCTTGGAGAGTTCGACGGCGGTTTTCGTGTCGTTGCTGCCGGAGCTGGCGATCACGGGCACCCGGCCTCCGACTTTTTTGACGAGGAAGCGCACGATCCCGGCGTGCTCCTCGGGACTCAGGACGGGGGATTCCCCCGTCGTCGCGCAGGCGACGACCGCCTCCGTGCCGTTCTGCAGCTGGAAATCGAGCAGCTTTTCCAGCATGTCGTAGTGGACGGAGCCGTCTTCCTTCATCGGCGTGACCAGCGCCACGGCGGACCCGGTGAAAACCGTTTTCTTCATTTCGCAACCTCCCAAAATTCCGGGGCGGATCAATCGAGATAGCCCTGGGCGCACAGGAGCTCCGCCATCAGCACACCGCCGCCCGCCGCCCCGCGCAGCGTGTTGTGGGACAGGCTGACAAATTTGACGTCGTACTGGCTGTCGGGCCGAAGCCTTCCGATCGAGACGGCCATGCCGTTTTCCAGCTCGCGGTCCAGCCTGGTCTGCGGGCGGTCCTCCTCGCGGAAATAATGCAGAAATTGCTTGGGCGCGCTCGGCAGACGCAGCCGCTGCGGCTCGCCGCGGAAGCTTTCCCACCGGGCGACGATCTCGTCGAGCGGGAGTTTTTTCTCGAAGGAGACGAAGACCGCCGCCATGTGGCCGTCCGAGACGGGTACGCGCAGGCACTGGGTCGTGATGTCCGGCCGTGTCGCGTTGACGATCACGCCGTTTTCCACGTGCCCCCAGACCTTCATCGGCTCGTTTTCCGATTTGCCCTCTTCGCCGCTGATGAACGGGATCACGTTGTCCCGCATCTCGGGCCAGGATTTGAAAGTTTTTCCGGCGCCGGAGATCGCCTGGTAGGTGCAGGCGAGAACCTTCGTCACGCCCCGGTCGAGCAGCGGGGTCACGGCGGGCACGTAGCTCTGGATCGAGCAGTTGGACTTGACGGCGACGAAGCCGCGCTTCGTTCCCAGGCGTCTGCGCTGGGTCTCGATCACGGCGGAGTGACCCGGGTTGATCTCCGGGATGATCATCGGGACGTCCGGCACGCCGCGGTTGGCGCTGTTGTTCGAGATCACCGGGCATTCGCTCCGGGCATAGGCTTCCTCCAGCTCTTTGGCTTTCTGCTTCTCCAGATTGACCGCGCAGAAGACGAAATCCACGCTGCCGGCGATCTTTTCCCTGTCGTTTTCGGCGTCCAGCAGGGTCATGCCCTTCATGTTTTCCGGGATCGGCACCGGCATCTTCCAGCGCCCAGCGACCGCTTCCTCATAGGTTTTTCCGGCTGAGCGGGCGCTTGCCGCCAAGGCGGCCACCTTGAACCACGGGTGCTTTTCGAGCAGCGTGGCGAACCGCTGGCCCACCATGCCCGTGGCGCCGATGATCCCGACGCGATATTGCTTCATAGAGAACGGACCTCCTGTCTTATTCTATGGCGCTTTTTGCGGAAAAATATCCCCGGTTATGAAAAAAACCGGTTCATCAACCGGTCGTCATGGGAAGGAAACAGCCTTGCCGCCTGATCGGGGAATGCGGCGGCCGATAGCTCTTCATCCTCTGCATGATGACAGTTGAGTTGCTGTTTGCAAAACAACCAGGCGGACGGCTTGCCGGGCGTCCCCTTCGGCGGTGTTCCCTTTCGCGGCCGGTCTGCGGCTTCGGCGGCCTCGCGGGCGGCTACTCATGAACACCGCGCCTCTATCTTCGTGGCGTATGTGACAGCTTTTCCTGTTGAACTGCGGAAAGCTTTTTGTATCGATCCCTATATAAAAACATAATAGCATGGGTTGCTATTGATTGTCAATTTATTTATAATAAACGGGTTAGCATCAATCGGAGAATGGAGACGTCAAATCATGGGACTTGACCTGCACGACATGAAGACAAGCGACTTTGCCTACGATCTGCCGAAAGAACTGATCGCCCAGACGCCGGCGGAACCGCGGGATTCCTCCCGGCTGATGGTTCTCGATAAAAAGACGGGTGCAATCGAGCACCGGCATTTTTACGACATCGCGGAGTACCTGAACCCGGAGGACTGCCTTGTGCTGAACGATTCCCGCGTGCTTCCGGCGCGGCTGTACGGCGTCAAGGAGGGGACGGGGGCCAAAGTGGAATTCCTGCTGCTGACGCACCGGTCCGGCGATGTGTGGGAGGTCCTGACCGGGCCGGGCCGCCGGGCCAGGCCGGGCGCCCGCTTCACCTTCGGGGACGGGCTCCTGCGGGCCGAGATCCTCGACGTGACGGACGACGGCAACCGGATCGCGGAGTTTTCCTGCGACGGGAATTTCTATGAGATTCTCGACCGGATCGGCCAGATGCCGCTGCCGCACTATATCAAATCCGAGCTGAAGGACAACGAGCGGTACCAGACCGTCTACTCCAAAGAGGTCGGGTCGGCGGCCGCGCCGACGGCCGGCCTGCATTTCACGCCGGAGCTGCTCGAAAAGATCCGCCGCAAAGGGGTCGGCATGGCGTTCGTGACGCTGCACGTCGGCCTCGGCACGTTCCGCCCGGTCACGGCGGAAAAGATCACCGACCACAAGATGCACTCCGAGCATTATTATATGCCCAGGAAGGCGGCCGACCTGATCCGCCGCACGCGCGAAAACGGAGGCCGGGTGATCTGCGTCGGCACCACGAGCTGCCGGACGCTCGAGACCGTCGCGGCGCAGGAGGGCGGCGTCCGGGAATGTGCGGGCTGGACGGATATCTTCATCTATCCCGGCTTCAAGTTCAAGGCGATGGACGGCCTCATCACCAACTTCCATCTGCCGGAAAGCACGCTGATCATGCTGGTTTCCGCGCTGGCGGGGTACGACCATATCATGAACGCCTACCGGGTGGCGGTCCGGGAGAAATACCGCTTTTTCAGCTTCGGCGACGCGATGCTGATCGTCTGACCGATCTTTGAAAATTGCTTCTCCCCGCTGAAGGCGGGGAGAAGCAAAAACTTCATGCTGATTCTCTGAAGAAAGGCGCGGGGGAGAACGATGTTTCGGCTTTTGAAAACGGAGGGCGCGGCCCGGCGCGGCGAGCTGGCGACGCCGCACGGAACGGTTCAGACGCCCGCGTTCATGAACGTGGCGACCTGCGGGGCCATCAAGGGCGCGGTCTCGGCGCTGGACCTTAAAGATTTGAAATGCCAGGTCCAGCTCTGCAACACTTACCACCTGCATCTGCGCCCCGGGGACGAGGTCGTGCGGAAGCTCGGCGGGCTGCGCCGCTTCACCCGGTGGGACGGCCCCGTCCTGACGGACAGCGGGGGGTTCCAGGTCTTTTCCCTCGCGAAGCTGCGGGATATCGCGGAGGAAGGCGTCACCTTCGCCTCGCATATCGACGGGCACAAAATCTTCATGGGCCCGGAGGAGAGCATGCGGATCCAGTCCAACCTCGCCTCCACCATCGCCATGGCGTTCGACGAGTGTGTCAAAAATCCGGCGGAATACGAGTACGCCCGCGCTTCGTGCGCGCGCACCGTGCGCTGGCTGTACCGCTCGAAGGCGGAGCTGGACCGGCTCAACGCCCTGCCGGGCACGCTGAACCCGCGGCAGATGCTGTTCGGCATCAACCAGGGTAGCACCTACGAAGACCTGCGCGTCGACTGCATGCGCCGCATCCGCGAGCTGGACCTCGACGGCTACGCGATCGGCGGCCTTGCGGTGGGGGAGAGCGCCGAGGTCATGTACCATATCATCGAGACGGTGGAGCCGGAAATGCCGAAGGACAAGCCCCGCTACCTGATGGGTGTCGGGACCCCCGCGAATATCCTGGAGGCCGTCCGGCGCGGCGTCGATCTGTTCGACTGCGTGCTCCCCACGCGCAATGCGCGCCACGGCCATGCGTTCACGGGGGAAGGCTGCCGCAACCTGTTCAACGCGAAGTACGAGCTGGACGACCGGCCGCTCGACCCGGAATGCGGCTGCCCCGTCTGCCGCAATTTCAGCCGCGCGTATCTCCACCACCTTTTCAAGAGCGGCGAGATGCTGGCCATGCGGCTGTGCGTGATGCACAACGTCTATTACTACAACACCCTGCTCGAGCGCATCCGTTCCGCGCTGGACGAAGGCCGGTTTTCGGAGTTTTTCAGCGAATCGATTGGGCGGATTGGGCAAAGAATCTAAGAAAGTCTTGCAAGGGCCCCGGTTTATTGATATAATCAGGACATGAAAAAACGGAGGTGCCGCAGTTCATGAATATTTTTTTGACGACGAACAGCGCCGCGCAGGCGGAAAGCCCTTGGTTCATGATCCTCTGGCTGGTCGCGATGGGCGGTATTTTTTATTTCCTTTTGATCCGCCCCCAGCAGAAAAAGAAGAAAAAAGAAGACAAGATGCGCAACAGCGTGCAGGTCGGGGATAATATCACCACCATCGGCGGCATCGTGGGCCGCGTCGTCGGCATCAAGGAGGACGCGAACGTGCTGATCGTGGAGACCGGCTCCGACCGCGCGAAGATCAAGATCAAGAAATGGGCCATCGGCAGCGTGGACACCATCCACGACGACGCGGAATAACCGCGCTTCCCTTTTGCCGGATCCCCCGCGGGGGGGATCGCGGTCCGAAAGAAAGATGAATATACGCCGCCTCCTGCGAATATCTATATGGCGAGAAGTTGAAGGAGGCGGTTCTCCGTGAAAGGTGGTTCCGGCGCGGCGATCGGCCGCCGGCCCGTGTGGGTCGCCGTCAAGGCCGTGGTCGTCGGCTCCGTGTGCGGGGCGGCGCTGTGCGCCGTTCTGCTGGCGCTGTGCGCCCTTGCGTTCGTGTCGTCCGAAAATCTTCCGCACGGTTTTCTGCCGCCGTTCATCCTCGCCGTCTCGGTGCTGAGCGCCGGCTTCGCGGGCTTTGTCACCGCGCGGATCTCGCGGCGGCGCGGGCTGATTTTCGGCGTCTTCTCCGGCCTGCTGCTGTTCCTGCTGTTTCTGGTCTCCGGGCTGATCGCCTGCCAGGGGATCGTCACCGGAGAATCGGAGCTCCGTCTGCTGGTCATGGCCCTGGCCGGCGGCGTGGGCGGATTCCTCGCCGTGAACGGGAAATCCGGACGAAAATAAGGCTTTGATTATCGTCGCCCGCGTGCTATAATATGGATTGCATCTTGATGGGAAACGGAGGCTTAAAAATTGAAGCAGATCAAAACGCTGAATCGCGCCGCCCTGAAGGAAAGCGCGGAAAAAGGCGGCTGCGGCGAGTGCCAGGCGTCCTGCCAGTCCGCCTGCAAGACTTCCTGCACGGTCACCAACCAGAAGTGTGAAAACACCAACCGGTAAACTGAGTTTTTCTTTTTTGGAAGGGACAGGTTTTCTGTCCCTTACTCTTTATTTGTCTGGAGAATTTGAAATCCCATGATTCACAAATATACGCAGAACGGCTACCGTATCGTTCTGGATACCAACAGCGGGGCCGTCCACCTTTTCGGCGAAGCCCCGTTCGCCATGCTGGATTACCTTGAGGACTCGGTGCCGGACGAGCCTCCCCGCGGGATGATGGATGCCCTGAAGCGCCGCTTTCCCGAAGACACGCTGCGGGAGGCGTACGGGGAGCTCCGGGCGCTGTACCGCGGGGGCCAGCTTTTTTCGCCCGACGGGTACGGGCGCTTCGCGGCTCTGCTGAAGGGCGCTCCGATCAAATCCATGTGTCTGAACGTCGCCCACGACTGCAATCTGCGGTGCCGGTACTGCTTTGCGGCGCAGGGGGATTTCGGCGGCGCGCGCATGCTGATGCCGTTCGACGTCGCCAGGCGCGCGATCGACTTCCTCGTGGAACGTTCGGGCCCCCGGCACAATCTGGAGGTGGACTTTTTCGGCGGAGAACCCCTGATGAATTTCGACGTGGTCCGGCGCACGGTCGCCTACGCGCGGAGCCTCGAAAAGAAACGGAACAAAAATTTCCGCTTCACCGTCACGACGAACGGCCTGATGCTGAATGACGAAAACATCGACTTCATCAACCGGGAAATGTCGAACTGCATCCTCTCGCTGGACGGGCGGAAAGAGGTCAACGACCGCCTGCGCGTCCGGGTGGACGGCAGCGGGAGCTACGATTCCATCGTGCCGAGATTCCAGAAGCTGGTGGCCCGCCGGCCGAAGGAGAAGGACTACTACATACGCGGCACCTATTCCCGCTATAATCTCGATTTCACGAACGACGTGCGCAAGATGCTGGACCTCGGCTTCGACCGGATCTCCGTGGAGCCGGTCGTGTCCGACGCCCGGCTGGACTACGCGATCCAGGAGACAGACCTGCCGAGGATCTTCGAGGAATACGACCGGCTTTCGGACCTGGTCATCGAGCGGAAAAAAGCGGGAAAGGGCTTCGACTTCTTTCACTTCATGATCGACCTGGACCAGGGTCCCTGCGTCATCAAGCGGCTGCGCGGCTGCAGCTGCGGCAACGAATATGTCGCCGTGACCCCTTCGGGCGACCTCTATCCCTGCCATCAGTTCGTCGGGAACGAGCAGTGGAAAATGGGCAATCTTCTGGACGGCTCGTTCGATACGGGGATGAGGGACCGCTTTGCCGCGATCAACGTCTACACCAAGCCGAAATGCGTCGGCTGCTGGGCCAAGTTCTACTGCAGCGGCGGATGCAACGCGAACAACTGGCAGTACGAGGGAGACGTTCAAAAGCCGCACCGCATCTCCTGCGCCCTGGAAAAGAAGCGGGTCGAGTGCGCCGTGATGATTCAGGCTGCTCTGGCCGGCGAGTCGCCCCGGAGCGAAAAGCAAAATCCGGAAAAAACAAACGCCTGAGACTTTTGTCGGTTTGACGAAAAATCTGTAGATTTACACAATCCGCCGCCTGATTTTTTTCTCTTTCTCATGAAAATAGGCCGCGGTTCTTTTTAGGCTTGATTCACCGGGGAAAATGTACTACCATAAGATTTATCTCCCGTCAAAGGCGGGTCCGGAGCATTCCTGCGGAGGATCCCGACGGAATAGAATCGCTTTGTCCCACATACATTTTGTTGAGATGTTTTGAGATGTTCGTGGGGGGAAGGGTTGGATGGGAGTCGTGATTGTGAGCCGCCCGAGGCGCCGGCATGCTCTCTCCGCGGGGAACGGATGGGCCGGGGCCGTGCTGCGGGCCGCCCGCGGGAACCGCGCCATGGTTCTGCTTTCGCTGGTGCTGCTGGCCGGGGTGGCGCTGGGTTCCCTCTACGCCAGGAACGCGGGCTATGGGTCGCTCGAGCAACTGGACTTCCTTTTCGCCGGGAATTTCAAATCGCGGACGACCCAGCCGTTCCTGCTGGTGTTTTCCGCCTCCTTCGCGTCCAGCTTCTGCTTCATCCTCGCGTGCTTTCTGTGCGGCCTTTCGATCTGGGGAGCGTTTTTCATCCCGGCCGTGGTGGTTTTCCGCGGCTTCGGTCTGGGGCTCACGTCGGGGTATCTGTACGCCGTCTACGGCGGAAAGGGTATTTTATATAACCTGGCCGTGATCCTGCCCGGCGCTTTCGTATGCTGCCTTTCCATCCTGATGGCGTCTCTCGAGGGGATCCGGTTTTCCCGCATGATCGCGTCGGGGAAAAGCCGCGGGGAGGGAAAATCCTCCGGCATCCGCGGCTATTTTCTCCGCTTCGGGGCGGCGCTGGCGGTCGCCTGCGCCGGGGCGCTGCTGGATCTGGTGTTCTCGGTGTGCTTCGGCGGCCTGTTTTCTTTTTAACGAGCAAAGGGGAAATCCGAATGAGGGATTACGGTGCGGAATTTGAGGACTATCTCACGAAACGGAAGGCGGCTTCCCGGAACACGGTGGCTTCCTATGTCCGCGACGTGAGGAATTTCCTTCGGTTCACGGACCGGAACGGCGCGCGCGACCCCGCCGGCGTTTCTGCCGCAGAGATCGGCGAATACATCGACTATCTGAAAAGCCTGAACCGGTCCGGCGCCACGCTGGTGCGGAACGTCGCTTCGCTCCGCTGCTTTTACCGATTCCTGATGGCCGGCGGCCAGGCGGGTATCAATCCTGCAAAGTCGGTCAAGCTCCAGAAAGTGCCGAAAAAGGCCCCCCAGATCCTCAGCGGCAAAGAGATCGAGCTGCTGCTCGCGCAGCCGGATCCCTCGGAGTTGAAGGGCTGCCGAGACAAAGCGATGCTGGAGCTCCTCTACGCCACCGGCCTGCGCGTCTCGGAGCTGGTCGAGCTCAACGTCGAGGATGTCGATATCCGTTCGGGCCGGCTTTCCTGCTGCGGAGGAAGGTCGCACCGGGTCGTTCCGATCCACCCGACCGCCGTCGCCGCGGTCTCCGATTATATGCTGCGCGTCCGCTCGCAGATGGTTTCCCCAGAGGGGGGACAGGCCCTGTTCGTCAACCGGAACGGCTGCCGCCTCACGCGGCAGGGGTTCTGGAAGATCGTGAAGCTTTACGCGGGCCGGGCGAAGATCGTCAAGGAGATCACGCCGCACACGCTGCGCCATTCGTTTGCGCTTCATCTGCTGGAAAACGGCGCGGCGCTCAAGGATCTTCAGGCGATGCTGGGGCACGCCGACATTTCCTCCACCCAGGTTTACGCGCATCTGCTGAACGACCATTTCAAGGAAGTCTACAATCAGTGCCATCCCCGTGCAAAATTGAGTTAGGAGTGACGATGCTTTGGGTCTCTTCAGTATGAATTACGACCGCCCCGGCCCCGGCGTCCCCAAAAACGCGCCGCCGCAGAAGGCCGTGCCGCGGTTCTTCACCATCCTGGGCCGCAAATTCTTCGACCTGATCAAGCTGAATCTCCTGTTTTGCATCCCGACGGCAGTCGTCGTTTTTCTCGTGTTCTGGATCAACTCCAAGACGACGTTCACGCCGGTCGTGCTGCTCCCCGTGATCCTGCTGTCGCCCTTCGTTGCCGGCCTGACCTTCGTCACCCGGAATTACGTGCGGGAAGAGCACGCGTTTATCCTCTCGGATTTCATGGACGCGGTGAAGGGCAACTGGAAGGCGTTCCTGATCAACGGCGCGCTGTGCTACGCGGTCGCCATGGTCCTGAGCTATTCCATCCCGTTTTACTGGCAGAACGGCGCGGACAACGGGCTGTTCATGGTGGCGGCCGCCGTCTGCGTCGCGGTCTCGGTGCTGCTGCTGTTCGGCCAGTATTATGTGCCGGTAATGCTCGTCACCTTCGACCTGGGCCTCAGACAGGTCTATAAAAACGCGCTGATTTTCGCGATCCTCGGCCTGTGGCGGAACCTGCTGGTCACCGTGCTGCTCGCCTTGCTGGTCCTGGTGCTGTATCTCGCGCAGATCATGGTCCTGACGATCCTGCTCGCCATTCTTTTCGCGGTGTTCCTCCTGTTTGCCTACTGCTCCTTCCTGGTCAATTTTGCGGTCTATCCGCTGATCGACAAGATGATGATCCAGCCCTACAAAAAGCAGGAAGCGGAGAAGAAGCGGCTGCAGGGCGCGGATCAGGACGCAGAGGAGCCCACGTTTACGGACAGCCAGAAATGACGGCCCGTCACTTTTTCCCCTCTTTTTCGGTATTCTTGTCTTTGTCGTCCCGCCCGGCGGGGTCCGAGGCGGGGCCCGCCGCTTTCCGGCGGCGGATTTTGGCCAGCGGATTCGCCTGGGCCGCGCGCGCCATCTGCTCGCTGGAAACGTGGGTGTAGATTTCGGTGGTGCCGAGGTTTTGGTGCCCGAGGATGTCTTTGAGAACCCGGATATCCACGTGCCCCTGCTGGTACATCAGGGTGGCGGCCGTGTGCCTCAGCTTGTGGACCGAATATCCGCGCCCGCCCAGGCCGATGCGGCCCAGGTATTTCTTGACCAGATACTGCACCGTTTTCGGGCTGATCCGTTTCCTCTGCTTGCTGATGAACAGGGCGTTCCGGTCGAGCAGGCCGTCCTTCGGCCGCACGGCAAGATAGCTGCGGAGCGCGGCCAGGCAGGCGTCGTTCAGATAGACGATCCGCTCCTTGTTGCCCTTGCCGGTGATTTTCATGGTGCCTTCGCGCAGGCGGATATCGCTGAGGTTCAGCCCGACCAGCTCGGAAAGCCGCATGCCGCAGTTCAAAAAAAGGACGAGGATGCAGTAGTCCCGCGCGCCCTCGGCGGCGGAGAGCAGCTCGATGCTCTGCTCCAGCGTCAGGAATTTGGGCAGCGATTTTTTCAGCTTGGGCGTTTCCAGTTCCTCCACCGGGTTGGTTTTCAGCTTTCCCGTCTTGGCGGTCAGGTACCGGAAAAAGCTGCGCAGGCTCGCGACTTTCCGGGAGCGGGTATCCGCGCCGTTTTTCCGCTCCGTGCTTAAAAAATTCATATACTCGAACACCTGGGTCAGGTCGATGGTCTTGATCAGGTCGAGGTCGATGTCTGCGATGCCGACGGCTTCAAAGTCCGTTTCCGGAGGGACGAGGCCGCGGCTTTTTTTGATATAGCGGAAAAACGTGCGCAGATCGAGGTAGTATTCCTCCACGGTCTTCGGGGATTTTCCTTTGATGGTGCCGATATATCCGAGAAATTCCCGCAGGACCGGGGGCGCTTCCGCCAAAAGCTCGGGTTTCATTTCGACCGCCCTTTCTGAGTGCTTTTTGTTTCTCACAGTCGTATGTAAAACAGAAGGGAAGAGAACTCATGAAACAGTTTCACAGCATCCGTTTCCGCACCGATATCGGCACGCTGGAACTAACCTGCACCGGCCGGGAGGTCGTGTCGCTCCGGCTGCTCTCCGAAAAGGCTGCGGCGGACCGGAGCGACGGACCGGAATCCGACTGCCCGGTCTGCCGGGATACGGTCCGGCAGATCCGGGAATATCTGCGAGGCCGCCGGACGGAGTTTGAGATCCCGGTCCGGCTGGACGGAAATCCTCTCTGCGTATCCGTCTGGCGCGCACTGCGGAAAGTTCCGTACGGCGCCACCGTTTCTTACAGCGAGCTGGCACAAGCCGTCGGATGCCGCAGCGTCCGCGCGGTCGGAACGGCCGTCGCGAAGAATCCGCTGCCGTTCCTGATCCCGTGCCACCGGGTGATCCGTAAGGACGGCTCGATCGGGCAATACAGCTTCGGAGGGCCGTCCGTCAAACGGGCCTTGATCGGAATGGAACGCCGCGGCCGGAAGGCGCCGTGAGCGGTTCCTCCCCTTAATTATACAAAATATTCATTTTGTATAATTATATTATAAGCGAGAAGGCGGGAAGTGTCAAGAGCACTCCCCGCCTTCTACCGCAACGGCGCCTATTCCTGCCGGAGCGCGTCCACGGGCTTCATCCGCGCCGCCTGCGACGCCGGATACACCCCGAAAACCGTCCCCGAAAGGACGGCAAAGCCCGCCGCCATCAGCACGATGTCCGACCGCACGGTGAGCGCGGTGTGAAAGTATTGCGCGCCCAGAACGGAAACCAGAAAGCCGACCGCAAGGCCGATCGCGCAGCCGATCAGCGAGATCATCACCGCCTCGCACAGAAACTCCGTCATGATCGCGCCCCGCGTGGCCCCCAGCGCCTTTTTGATGCCGATCTCCCGGGTGCGCTCGTGCACCGAAACGAGCATGACCGTCATGATGCTCAGCCCGGAGACCAAAAGCGAAACCGCCCCTACGGCCGAGAGGATCAGCGTGACCAGGTCCAGCACGTGCAGAAGCCCGTCCTTCTGCTTGGCCAGGTTGTTGGACAGAAAAGCATCCGACGTCCCGTTGACGGCATTGAGCCGGTTGACGATCAGCCGGCCGATATTCTCGGCGTTGCCTCCGCTTCTGATCCGGACCGCAATCTGGTCGTAGTCGCTCCGCTGCGTGGCGGCCTGGATCGTCGTGTACGGCACGTAGATGAAAGTCGGGATATAATCCCCGATCAGGTTCTGCAGAAGGCCGGTTCCCGTTTTGATCACGCCCGCGACCGTGAATTCCTGCCGCGAATTCCCGCAGAGGAGGGAGAGTTTCTTCCCGACGATATTGCTTCTGAAATATATTTTTTTAGCGAGGTTTTCATCCACCAGGCAGACGTTCGCCCCGGTGAGGACATCCTTTTTGTCCAGCAGCCTGCCGTAAAGGGGCTTCAGGGAAATGATCTCGCCGGCGTTGGAATCGATCCCCCACAGCACCGCCTGCTGGTCCGCGCCCCGGACAGCGACCTGCGAAGAGGCCATCAGAACGGGCGCCGCCTGTTCCACCGGACCGAGCTTCCGGATCAGCGAGAGATCGTTCTCGTTCAGCGAGACGGCCTCGGCGTTCTGGGAGGTCGAGACGGTCAGCCCGCTCAGGCCCAGGCTCTCCAGCTCGTTGGTGACCGCGCCGATGCCGCTCTGGCTGATGTTCGCCACAAGGACCACCGAGGCCACGCCGATGGCGATGCCCAGCACGGTGAGTGCCGTTCTGCCCCGCTTTCGCCCGAGGTTGCGGAAGGCGGATTTGGCAAAGTCCATCACCTTAAAGATCCCCCGCCTTCCGGTAGGCCGTCAGGATGCGGGTTCCGTCGGAAACGGCGTCCGGCTCCAGGATCACCGCGTCATCCGCCGAGACGCCGCTCTTGATCTCGAACCCGCTGTCGAATTCCCTCCCGGTGGTCACGGGCGTTTTGACGGCTTTCCCCCGGACCGCGAGAAACACGTACTCGTTTCCGTCGTCGTCCGCCCGCACGGCCTCATAGGGGACGATCAGCACGTTTTTGCTGTCCGAAACGGTGATGGAGACCTTTGCCGAAAAACCGGGCTTGATGTCCGGGCCGGGGTCTTTGATTTTGACGACGGTTTCGACGATCGTTTCCTGTCCCGTGGCGGTGATCTGCTGCTTGGCTTCCGCGGCGATGGAATCGACCGTGCCGTCATAGACCGATTGGAACCCGACCCCGGAGACCCGAGCCTTCTGCCCTGTTTTCAGCTCCGCCGCCTGCGATTCCCCCACCTGCACCCGGACCTGGACGTCCTGGCTGTTCCGGATCACCACGGCCGGCTTATCGGCGGAAAGGTATTCCCCTTCCCCCGCGGCCGCAAGCGATTCCACGGTGCCGCTGATCGGGGCGACGACGGCCGTTTCCCCGTTTCCGGCGCCGCTTCCCGATGGGAAAGGAAGGGAGGAGGCCGATTGGTTTAAGTATGCGGAATAGGCGCCGTAGGCGTCCTCGTAAGACGGCTGCGAGCCGGCCAAACCGGCCAGCGGCGTAACCTTCATCAGGACCTGGCCGGCGGAAACCCTGTCCCCTTCCCTGACATAGACCTGCCGCGTCGTCGCGTTGCAGGATGGATAGACGCTTCTGGCGTCCATCGACTCGATTTTTCCCGAGCAGACGACCGTATTTTCCGCCGTGCTGGGAGTCATTTTGACCGCCGTCACCCGGACCATGGAGCCCGTCACCAGCCGGCCGGCCGTCAGGATCGCCGCGAGCGCGACGCCCGTCGCGGCGAACAGCATTCCGAATTTGTTCATTCTCATTCCCCCGTCCCTGGTTATTCTGTGTGGGGAACGGGAAAATATTAGCCGCGCCGCGACCAAAGCGACGAATAATTTTGAGAAAAAACTTCAGAATAAAAACGAGGTGACAGAACGATGAGCCTGATTCAGTGCGACGTGGACTGCATCTATCAGAAAGACGGGTATTGCGCGCTGGACATGCCCTCCGCGATTACCAACTACACCGGGAACGGATGCGTCCACTGCATCAAAGTCATTCCCCGCGCGCCGCGGGAGGGCCGCCGGCCGGCCGCTCCGCAGCAGCCTCAAACGCCTCCCGCACGGTCCTGACGCCGACCAGGCGGATGGAGGCGGACCTGCCGCCGAGGCGCTCCAGGCAGTGGACGGGGAGGACGCACCGTTCAAAGCCGAGCCGGCCGGCCTCGCTGATGCGCGCCTGCGCATGCGTGACGGCGCGCAGCTCGCCCGCCAGACCGATCTCCCCGAAAACGATGGTCCCGCCGTCCACCGGAATGTCCTTCAGGCTCGAGATCAGCGAGAGAGCCACCGCGAGGTCGCCCGCCGGTTCGTCGAGCCGCAGGCCGCCCACGACGTTTACATAGGCGTCGAGGTTGGAAAAATAGAAGCCCGCCCGCTTTTCAAGAACCGCGAGGAGCAGGGACATCCGGTTGTAATCGAAGCCGGTGGACATCCGGCGCGGCGTCCCGAAGCCGGAGGTCGTCGCCAGGCCCTGGATCTCCGCGAGGATCGGGCGGGAGCCCTCCATCATGCAGGTCACGCAGGTCCCCGCCACGTGCTTCGGTCTGCCGGAGAGCAGCGCGAGGGACGGGTTCTCCACCTGCCGCAGGCCGTTCTCCCCCATGTCGAACACGCCGATCTCGTTGGTCGAGCCGTACCGGTTCTTGACCGCGCGGAGGATCCGGTAGGGCATCTGGCGGTCCCCCTCGAAATACAGCACGGTGTCGACGATGTGCTCCAGCACTTTCGGGCCCGCGATCGCCCCGTCCTTGTTCACGTGACCGACGAGCAGGGCGGGAATCTCGAGCGTTTTGGCCGTGCGCATCACGGCGGCGGTGCATTCCCGCACCTGCGTCACGCTGCCCGGCGAGGAACTGAGGTCCGTGTCGTTCATGGTCTGGATGGAATCGATCATCAGCAGGTCGGGTCTTTCCGCGCGGACCTGCTCGAGGACGGCGTTCAGGTCCGTCTCCGCCAGTACGTAGAGGTTCCGGCCCTCCACCCCCAGGCGGGCGGCCCGCAGCTTGATCTGCCGGGCGGATTCCTCCCCGGATACATACAGAATTTTAAGGGTTTGTCCCAGAAATCCGCAGATCTGGAGCAGAATGGTCGATTTGCCGATCCCCGGCTCGCCGCTGATCAGGATCAGCGAGCCCTTGACGATTCCGCCGCCGAGGACGCGGTCCAGCTCGCTCAGTCCCGTGCGGTACCGCGCTTCTTCCGCCATGCTGATCTCCGAGATCGGCACGGGGCGCACGGCGCTCCTCCGGGCGGCGGAAAACGGCTTCTTTACCGCCGGCTCCCGGACCTCTTCCTCCATCGTATTCCACTGCCCGCAGCCCGGGCATTTCCCGAACCATTTCGGGGACTCAAAACCGCACTGAGAACAGACGTAGACGCTCTTTGCTTTTCCGGCCATCTCGCAACCTTCATTCCCGGCTTTTTCCTCCCCATTATATCGGATTCGGACCGCAAATACAAGAAAGGCCCGCTCAGGCCTTTCCCGTGCAGAAATCCAGCAGACCGCAGTAGATGGCGAACGCCATTTTTTTCTGGTAGGCTTCGTCCTGAAGGAGCGCGGCTTCGGCGTCGTTGGAGAGAAAACCGCACTCGACCAGGACGGCCGGCACCTTCGCGTGGTAGAGAAGATAGATCGAGCTGGTGGCCGGCTTCGTCTGGCGGGTGTTGTCCTTCTGGAGCATCCCCACGATCCTGCCGCGGATCGCCTCCGCGAGGGACTTGGAGGAATCCGTGTTCCCGGAATAAAAAACCTGCGCGCCGTGGTACCGGCTCTGCGGGAACTGGTTCTGGTGGATGCTGACGAAAACGCAGTCGCCCTGCGATTCGACAATCTTCATGCGGTTGTGGAGGTCGCTCGTTTTCCGCTCGCGGATGGTGTCCAGATCGTCCGAGATCGAAACGTCCGACGTACGCGTCATCACGACGCGGAAACCGGAAGCCTGCAGAAGCTGCCGCAGGTCCTCGGCGACGGCGAGATTGATGTTTTTTTCCGAGACGCCCGATTTTGAGACGGCTCCCCCGTCCTCCCCGCCGTGGCCCGCGTCGACGACGATGGTCCGCGGCGTCTCGCGCGCGAGGGCCGAGGCCATCTTCCCGATCCTGTCGCAGGAGATGAACGAAAACAGCAGAAAGGCCAGGCAGCACAGGATCAGGACGAAAATCGGGACCGCGTTGCTCTTCGTCGAGTTCAAAAAAATCACCCCACCGCATCATTTATATGCGTGGGGCGACCGTCAATATACAAACTGGAACCGGTCCTCAGACGTCCTCCAGATCGACGTGGGTGCGGTCCGGCGTCGAGGCGTAGGCCAGCCTGTCCACGATCTGCTTGGTGTCGCGGGCGATGACCAGCTCCTCGTTCGTGTTGATCACGTAGACGGAGACGGTCGAGTCGAATGTGGAGATCTTGCCTTCCCTGCCGTGGATATATTCGTCGTTCAGGATCGGGTCGATCTTGACGCCCAGAAAGCGCAGGCTGCGGCAGACGCCGTACCGGATGATCGGCTGGTTCTCCCCCAGCCCCGCCGTGAACACGATGCAGTCCACCCCGTTCATCGCGGCGGCGTAGGCGCCGATGAATTTCGTGATCTGGTAATTCAGCATCTCGTGGGCGAGGTTGGCCCGGTGGTTGCCGCGGATCTCGGCCTCGGTGACGTCCCGGTCGTCGCTCATGCCGCAGATGCCGAGCGTGCCGGATTTTTTGTTGAGGATATCGTTCATCTGCTTCGGGGTCAGGTGCTCCTTCTCCATAATGAACGTGACGACGGAGGGGTCCAGCGCGCCGGAACGCGTGCCCATCATGAACCCGTCCAGCGGCGTGAGACCCATGCTGGTGTCGATGACCTTGCCGTTCTGGATCGCCGCGATGGAGGAGCCGTTGCCGATGTGGCAGGTGATCATCTTGATGTCCTCGAGCGGCTGGTGCATCAGGTGCGCGCAGTGGTGGCTCACATAGCGGTGCGACGTGCCGTGAAAGCC
>ENA-UOOI01000391-UOOI01000391.1-fermentation-metagenome-genome-assembly--contig:-NODE-391-length-57365-cov-18.436294_pt1 | contig 57365 bp, 54 predicted proteins | sample MGYA00245779_ERZ724027 | MGnify/ENA primary metagenome ERZ724027 (study PRJEB28704, sample SAMN03018318) | fermentation metagenome | biome: anthropogenic terrestrial biome; feature: soil; material...
ATTCACGATTTACAATGCACAAGTACAGTTCACAATTCACAATTGGTGAAATTTTTCCTTCAGACAAAATCAATTTAATTGTGAACTGAAAAGAGGAGGATTTTCTTGGCGAAAAATACATTAATTCCAAAAGATAATAATATAATAAGAATTCCCATAGAAGAAGCTATGCCGGATAACTATATGCCCTATGCTGTGGAAGTGGCAAAGGACAGAGCCCTTCCAGATGTGAGGGACGGATTAAAACCTGTACACAGAAGAATAATATATGGGGCCTATATGTTAAAGGCATTTCCAGATAAACCCTATTATAAATCTGCAAGGATAGTGGGAGACATACTTGGAAAATATCATCCCCATGGAGATACTTCTGTTTATGATGCCATGGTAATATTGGCCCAGGATTTTACAACCCAAATGCCCATTATAGACGGCCACGGTAATTGGGGAAGTCAGGACGGAGACAGTGCTGCTGCCATGCGTTATACAGAAGCAAGACTCACACCTATTGCTATGGAAATGGTAAGGGACATAGAAAAAGGTGTAGTAAATATGGTAGACAATTATTCAGGTTCTGAAAAGGAACCGGAGGTGCTTCCTTCAAGATATCCAAATTTGCTTGTAAATGGAGCTTTTGGAATAGCTGTTGGACTTGCAACCAATATTCCACCCCATAATTTAAGAGAAGTGATACAGGCTGTCTGTGCCTATATTGACTGTGAAGATATAAGCACAGAAAAACTTATGGAGTATATTAAAGGACCTGATTTGCCTACAGGGGGAATAATTATAGGAAGAGAATCACTGGCTTCCGCTTATGCCACAGGAGAAGGAAAAGTTACTCTAAGAGCTAAAACCTCCATAGAAAAGCTTGATAATGGAAGACTTGGAATAGTTATAACAGAGTTTCCCTACAGAAGAAGTAAGGCAAAATTACTTCAGACCATCTCTGAGATGACGGCAGATAAGAGGCATGCAAAGGCATTAGAACCCATATCTGATATAAGAGATGAATCTGACAGAAAAGGTATAAGGGCGGTAATAGAATTTAAAAAATCAACAGATAGAAACTTAGCTGAAAAAGTTTTGAAATATTTATTTAAAAAGACTGAACTTCAATGCAATATATTTTTCAACATGGTAGTTCTGGCAGAGGGGAAACCTGTAACACTGGGGCTAAAGGGTATATTAAAGCACTATATTAAATATCAAAAGGAAATTATAAAAAGGAGAACTGAAAAGGAATTACAGGCAGCAAAAAGCAGATTTCACATTGTGGAAGGGTTTATAAAGGCTATTGGACTTATGGACCAGATTATAAATACCATAAGAAGTTCCAAATCAAAAAAAGATGCAGCTTTGAATCTCATGGAAAAATTCAAATTTACAGGGGAGCAGTCAGAAGCTATTTTGGAACTTATGCTCTATAGACTTACAGGACTTGAAGTAATATCCTTTGAAAAGGAACATAGAGAACTTTTAAAAACCATAAAAAAACTCACAAAAATATTAGATAGTGAAAAGGAAATTTTAAAGGTTATAAAAAAGGAACTCACAGAAATTTTAGAAAAATATGGCAAGGACAGAAAGACTATCATAATTGAAGAGGAAGAAAAGGCAAAAATAGATGTGGAAGAAATTTTAGTAGATGAGGACATAGTAATTACCATGTCCAAGGATGCATTTATAAAGAGAATTTCCCTTAAAAGTTATAATCGATCTAGCAGGGATGTTAAGGATATAGAATATAGAGAGGGAGATTTTAATATATATGTGATAAACTCCAGTACAAAAAATACAATTATGTTTTTTACAAACAGGGGAAATGTATATAAAATAAAGGGAATAGATATTCCAGAGTTTAAATGGAGAGAAAAAGGAGAAAAACTGGAAAGCATAATAAAAGGAATTGATCTTTCAGAGGAAAGAGTTGTAGCGGTATACAGTATAGAAAGTTTTGATTTCCCTGCAGAGTTTATATTTTTTACAAACATGGCAGGTATAAAAAGGACTGGTATTAATGCCTTTGTTACAAAATACACCAAACTTATGGCATTGAGATTAAAAAAAGAGGAAGAACTTATAGGTGTAAAACTTGTAAATAGCAACAAATCTCTAGATTTTATCAGAGTAGAAACAGAAATTGGACTTCAATTTGTTGCAAAGGTACAAGAAATAGCAAGAGAGGACAGAAACATAGTTACTACTGAGCTTTTTCCGATGGTTGAAGGGGATAAGGTAATAAAAGTAGATTTTTCAGAAGAAGCTGATTATAGGGATTTTTATATAAATATAAATAAGTCAGGTATAATTAAAACTTCCAACAGCGGCAGAACCTTTAAAAAGATATTTACGAACTCTTCAAGTACCATATTGGTATTTACAGCTTGGGGAAATGTTTTTTCCATGCCCTCTTTTATGCTTCAGGAAATTGAAAACAGTGGTATAGATATTGAAAAACTGATGGGAATAGATGCTGAAGATATATTAAAAATGATTTCTGTAGAAAATTTTGATTGTGGACACATTTATTTTTTTACTAAATATGGTATGATAAAGAAGACGAAACTAAATGAGTTTCAAGATATAAATGGATGGAATAGGGCACACAAATTTAAAATCAACGGGGATTTTCTTGTGAATGTGGAGTGTGGCAGAGAAGAAGATGAAATACTTATAGTAACTGAAAAAGGCATGGCTATAAAATTTCAGGGGGATTCCATAAATTTCATGGGAAGGTCGGCCTGCGGGGTAACGGCTATAAATTTAAATGAAGAAGATAGTGTAATGCACTCTATGGTTATGGAAGAAAAAATAAATTACAAGTTGAATTTGACTTCTGTAAAGGGAAATAAAAAAAGTATAAAAATAAAGGATATTGCCCTCCAAAACAGGGGAGGCAAAGGAGCAAATATTATGCTTGTAGTTATGGAAGACAAAATTGCAGAAGTTAATATGTAAAAAAGGAGTGTTCTTAATAATGAAAAAAGTTGTTGTTTTACTTGCACAAGGTTTTGAAGAAATAGAAGCGTTAACTTGTGTAGATGTTTTAAGAAGAGGAGAGGTAGACTGTATACTTTGTTCTATAAATGGCAAAGAGGATGTAAAAGGGGCACATGGGGTAGTGGTTAAAGCGGAAACTTTACTTGAAAATATAAATGAAGATGAATATGAGGCTGTTATACTTCCAGGAGGTATGCCGGGAGCCACGAATTTGAGAGATAACGAGAAAGTTACAGAAATGGTAAAAAAATTTGATAAAGAAAATAAAATAGTAGCGGCAATATGTGCAGCCCCTATAGTTTTAAAGAAGGCAGGAATAATTTATAACAGAAAAGTAACTTCTTATCCTGGTTTTGAGGAGGAACTTCAAGCTTATAATTACAGTGAAGAAATAGTAGTTCAGGAAGGAAATTTAATAACAAGCAGAGGACCTGCTACAGCAATTTATTTTGCCCTTAAAATTTTAGAAAACCTCAAGGGTGGGGAAGTTGTAGAAAATTTAAAGAAAGATATACTTTTGAATTTGGTTTAAAATATAAAATACAGGTGAAAAAATGGAGAAATACATATTTGAAAATGGACTTGAATTACTATATGAATACAGACCTGGAAAATTATCTTCTATCTGTATAGGATTTAATGTGGGAGCCTTGGAAGAAGGAGAGTATTTTTCAAAAGGCACTGCCCATGCATTGGAGCATGTTATATCCAAAGGAACTGAAAATAGAGATGAAAATGATATAAATATGCAGCTTGACAGCATATTTGGATTTGAAAATGCTATGACAAACTACCCCTATACAATTTACTATGGAACCTGCTTTTCAGAGGATTTGTATAGGGGAATTGAACTGTACAGTGATATTATTTTAAATTCCTCTTTTAAAGAGAGGGGTTTTAAAGAAGAAATGAATATAATATTTCAGGAACTGAAAGAATGGAAGGATGATTCTTACCAACACTGTGAAGATCTGCTCTTTAAAAATTCCTTTAAACTCAGGCGCATAAGAGAGACCATAATAGGAAATGACCAAAGTATTAAAAATATTACTTTAGATGAAATAAAAATATTTTACCATAAATTCTATGTACCTGAAAATTGTGTCATATGTGTTTGTTCTTCTCTGGAATTTAATTATGTCTGTGATCTTGTAGGGAGGTATTTTGGACATTGGAAAAGGAGCTATAAAAAAACCCTCAAGGAAACGGGAGGAGACTTAAAGGTATTGTACGAAAAAAACAAAGAAGGTATATTTGTAGAAAATGTGAAAGGTATAAAAGGAGTAAAAATACAATATATATTTGACATTCATAACTTGAATTTTGAAGAAAACAGGGTTCTTCCCCTGCTTAATACTGTTTTTGGCCAGGGAGGGGGAAGCCTGCTTTTTAATGAAATAAGGACTCATAAGGGCCTTGCCTATGAGGTGGGAAGTAGTATAAAAAATGAAAGGGGAATAAAGCTTTTTTCTATAAAAATAGGAACTTGCATAGAAAATATAGATAAAGTAATATCCACAGTAGATAGTGTTATAGAGAAGTTTAAACATTCTCCCCTGGATTTTAAAAATGAGGAGATAAAATTCAAAATTAAAAATATGAAATTAAAATATGAAATTAAAAGAGAAAAATCTATTGAGTTTTGCAAGGAAAGTGTTATAAGAGAACTTATGAATGATAACTATTTTCTCCAAGAAGACACATATAAAATTGAAGCCTGGCACATAAATCAGGTTGCCGGTAAGTTTATGAAGCAGCCTTCCATACAGATTTTAAGAGGGTGAGTTTTAAAGAATATTTTTAAGATCAGGGAGGGATGTAATATTTTAAAGAAAAAATGGATGATTAGAAGGTGTAATAAAGATATAAAATATATTTCAAAAAAAGCAGGAATAAGTGAAATTATGGCAACTATTCTTGCAAATAGAGGTATTTCAGAAGAGAAAAAAATAAAAGAATTTTTAAATCCCTCTATAGATAATCTACAAGATCCTCTGTCTATGAAGGACATGGAGAAAGGCACGGATATAATATATGAGGCCATAATGGATAATAAAAATATAGCCATATATGGGGATTATGATGTAGATGGAGTAATGAGTACCTATATATTATACTCTGGACTTTTAAAGTGTGGTGCAAAAGTTACATATCACATACCAGATAGAATAGAAGAGGGTTATGGCATAAATGTAAAAAGTATAGAAAAGTTAAAAGAGGCAGGCTGTGAAGTTATAATAACCTGTGATAATGGTATTTCAGCACTTAATCAGGTTAAGAGAGCCAAAGAACTTGGCATTACTGTGGTGATTACAGATCACCATCATATATTTTTTGAGGAAAAAGAAAATGGCAAAAAGGTATATTTATTACCTGAGGCAGATGCAGTTATAGATCCCAAGCGAGAGGACTGTACATATCCTTTTAAACACCTCTGTGGTGCAGGGGTAGCTTTTAAATTTATTCAGGTACTTTATAAAAAATTTCATTTAAAAGAAGAACAATGCCACAAATTCATTCAATATGCTGCTATAGGAACTATATGTGACGTGGTGGATCTAGTGGATGAAAACAGAATTATAGTTAAAAAGGGTCTTAATATGATAAACTATACTGAGAATATAGGACTAAAGGCACTTATAGAAGAAAATTCCCTAAAGGGGAAAAACATCACTGCCTATCATATAGGATTTATTATAGGACCCTGCATAAATGCTACAGGAAGACTTAAAAGTGCAGTTTTGGCCCTGGAACTTTTGATGTGTAAAGATTCAGAAGAGGCCTCAAAACTTGCAAAAAAACTTCATGAGTTAAATATAGAAAGACAAAATATGACGGTTAAAAGTTTAAATAACATAATAGATAAAGTTGAAAATTCAAATTTAAAGAAGGATAAAGTACTTGTGGTATATGAAAAAGAAACTCATGAAAGTATAGCCGGCATAGTTGCAGGAAGACTGAAGGACAGATATAATGTACCATCCATAGTCATAACTTCAGGGAGAAGTATGTCAAAAGGTTCAGGAAGATCCATAGAGGGATACAATATGTTTGAAGAACTTGTAAAATGCAAAGAATTAATGGAAAAGTTCGGTGGACATCCTTTGGCGGCAGGATTATCCATAGCAGAAGAAAATGTAGATAAATTAAGGAAAAACTTGAATAAAAACTGTAATCTTACAGATGAAGACCTAATACCTAAAATAAGGATAGATGGCAAATTACCTCTTGAAAACCTGTCTTTTCATATACTGGAGGATATAAAAAAACTGGAACCTTTTGGGAAAGGCAATTCTACTCCTTTGTTTGGAGAAAAAAATGTAGATATATTCAAAATTTATTTTATGGGAAAAGATAAAAATGTGTTAAAGCTATTTTGCAGATTGAAAAATAACTTGAAAAAAATTGATGCAATAGCCTTTGATGGGGGAGAAAAATTTAAAAAATTAATACTGGACACTTATGGAAGTAGTGGTGCAAATAAAATTTTCAGCAATAATTTTACCAGTTTAAAAATGGATTTTATATTTTTACCCTGTATTAATGAATTTAACGGTATCAAAAATCTTCAACTTGTGATAAAGGATTTTAGACTCACGTCAAAAAAATAAATAAAAAAAGGTAGACTTAAATAAATTTTTAATTTAACATATAATTACCTGGTATGCAGTTGACATGAGACAATTTAAAGTGTACAGTAACACTTGACACCTTAAAATAATAATTTTAAAATTCTTTATAATGGAATTCCATTAATATTATCATACATTAAAAAAATCACAGAATTTTCTGTATGTACAAGAATTATAAAATTAAACTTGCAAGTTGTAAGATTTCCCTTAAATCTCAGAAATACAATCTAAAAGGCCACGGCATATACTAACTGTTTAAGAATATAATTAAGTACAAAAAAATGGCCAACAATAAACTATGCATTGTGCACTGTAAACCGTGAATCGTGCATTGTGAATTGAAAACTTGTGCATCGTGCACTGTGAATTGTGAACTGTGAATTGTACTAAGGGGGAATCACATTTTGAAAAAAATAATATTAACTGGAGGAGGTTCTGCAGGGCATGTTACACCAAATCTGGCGCTGCTTCCAAAGTTAAGAGAACTAGGTTATGAAATACAATATATAGGCACAGAAAGCGGCATTGAGAGAGAAATAATAGAAAATCAGAAAATAAAATATCATGTAATCTCCAGCGGAAAATTCAGAAGATATTTCGATTTAAAAAATTTTACAGATCCTTTTAAAGTTATTAAAGGTGTGTTTCAAGCTATATTCATAATGAGAAAGGAAAAACCAAACATTGTATTCTCAAAGGGAGGATTTGTGTCGGTACCGGTAGTTTTGGCTGCATACATAAATGGTATTCCTGTTATTGCACATGAATCGGATATAACTCCAGGACTTGCAAATAGACTTTCCTCCCCTTATTGCACCAAGGTTTGTGTTACCTTTCCAGAATCTTTAAAGGCCATAAAAGGTGACAATGCTGTACTTACGGGAACTCCCATAAGACAGGAACTTTTAGATGGAAGCAGAATAATAGGAAGAAGAATGTGCGGTTTTGAAAATGATAAACCGGTGCTGCTCATAATAGGAGGAAGTTTAGGATCAAAATTTATAAACAATACAGTGAGAAACTGTTTAAATGAACTTTTAAGGAATTATAATATAATTCATATATGTGGAAAAGGAAATTTAGAAGAAAAACTTACAGAGAGGAATGGCTATGTACAGTTTGAATATGTAAGTGAAGAGATGCCCCACATAATGAATGCAGCAGATATAGTAATATCAAGAGCCGGGGCAAATGTGATATTTGAACTTCTGGCTCTTAAAAAACCTAATTTGCTTATTCCACTGTCTAGAAAATCCAGTAGGGGAGATCAGATTTTAAATGCTGCATCCTTTGAAAAAAGTGGGTATAGTATTGTGCTTCAGGAAGAGGAGCTTACCCCAAAGGAACTTTTGGATAAATTAAAAAAACTGGAGATGTCAAAGAATACCTATATAAATGAAATGAAGGCAAGTAATGCACAAGATGCAACAAATAAAATTATAAATTTAATAGAAAAATACAAATAATTTTAAATATTTAGCATAAATAAAATAAATAGTATGTACATATGGCTATAAATGTTATATTATAGATTAATATAACTCACATATGATACTTTGTGCTATATTATTTTTAAATAAACAGAGTTAGTGTTTATACACATATTTATTATCTTATAGTAAGTTATCTGGTTTATAAAAATGCAGTTATTTTATACTGCAATCTTAATTTATAAAAAGTTCAATTGTATATCAAATATCAAAAAGGAGAGGAATTTTTATGAGTAAAATGAAAACTATGGATGGAAATACCGCAGCAGCTTATATATCTTATGCTTTTACTGATGTAGCGGCTATTTATCCGATAACTCCATCATCCCCTATGGCAGAACATGTTGATGAATGGGTTGCCCAGGGCAAAAAGAATGTTTTTGGACAGCAGGTAAAAGTTATGGAAATGCAATCAGAAGCAGGAGCTGCTGGAGCTGTACACGGATCTCTGCAGGGAGGTGCACTTACTACTACCTACACTGCTTCTCAGGGATTATTGCTTATGGTACCTAATATGTATAAAATTGCAGGAGAACTTTTGCCAGGCGTATTTCAAGTAACTGCTAGGGCTATAGCTGCAAATTCTCTTAGCATATTTGGAGATCATCAGGACGTTATGGCCACAAGACAGACAGGATTTGCACTACTTGCTGAAAGTTCAGTACAGCAGGTTATGGATATTGCTGCAGTGGCACATCTATCTGCTATAAAGGGAAGAGTCCCATTTTTAAACTTTTTTGATGGATTTAGAACCTCCCATGAAATTCAAAAGATTGAAGTGCTTGAATATGAAGATCTTGCAAAATTAGTTGATTATAAAGCGGTTAATGACTTCAGGAGAAGAGCTTTGAATCCTGATCATCCAGTAACTCGTGGTACAGCTCAAAATCCTGATATATACTTCCAGGAAAGAGAAGTTTCAAATAAATACTATGAAGCGTTACCTGAAATAGTTGAAAATTATATGAGTGAAATAACTAAACTTACAGGAAGAGAATACCATATATTCAACTATTATGGAGCAAAGGATGCAGAGAGAGTTATAGTAGCTATGGGTTCTGTTTGTGAAACTGTAGAAGAAGTAATAGACTATTTGATGGCCAAGGGAGAAAAGGTTGGACTTATTACTGTTCACCTATATAGGCCATTTTCAATAGAACATTTTCTAAATCAAATGCCAGACACTGTTAAAAAGATTGCAGTTTTGGATAGAACAAAGGAACCAGGTTCCACAGGAGAACCTTTATACTTAGATGTTAAAAATGCATTCTATGGAAAACAAGGACAACCAGTAGTAGTTGGAGGAAGATATGGTCTTGGCTCAAAAGATACACTTCCATCACACATTCTTTCAGTATTTGAAAACCTAAAGGCAGATACTCCAAAAGACAGATTTACAATAGGCATAGTTGATGACGTTACTAATACATCCTTACCTGCAGCAGAAGATATAAATACAACACCAGAGGGAACTACAGCTTGTAAGTTCTGGGGACTTGGTTCTGACGGTACTGTAGGAGCAAACAAAAGTGCTATAAAGATCATAGGAGACCATACAAATATGTATGCTCAAGGGTATTTTGCCTATGATTCCAAAAAATCCGGTGGTATAACAGTTTCTCATTTAAGATTTGGTAAGTCTCAGATAAAGTCACCTTATCTTATAGACAAGGCTGATTTTATTGCAGTGCATAATAAGTCCTATGTCCATAAATATAACGTACTTGAAGGACTGAAAAAAGGTGGAAAATTCCTGCTTAATACTACCTGGACAGAAAAAGAACTGGAAAGTGAATTACCAGCTTTTATGAAAAAATATATAGCAGAAAACAATATAGAATTTTATATACTAGATGCAATTAAAATAGCTAAGGAAATTGGACTTGGCGGAAGAATAAACATGATATGCCAGGCAGCCTTCTTTAAACTTGCAAATATAATACCTGTAGAGGATGCTGTAAAATATTTAAAAGATGCTGTTGAAAGTTCTTACAGCAAAAAAGGACAGAAAGTTGTAGATATGAACAATGCAGCTATAGACAAGGGAGTTAATGCCTTGGTTAAAGTTAATATTCCAGCTTCATGGAAAGATGCAAAAGAAGGGGAAGCAGCAGCTGCACTTGAAGTGCCGGAATTCATATCAAAGATAGTTTATCCAATGAATAGACAAGATGGAGACAAACTTCCTGTAAGTACTTTTGTAGGCATGGAAGATGGTACATTTCCGCAGGGTACAGCAGCTTATGAAAAAAGAGGAATAGCTATAAATGTTCCAGAATGGCAGGCAGATAAATGTATACAATGTAATCAGTGTTCCTTTGTGTGTCCACATGCCGCTATAAGACCTGTTCTTACAGATGCACAGGAGTTAACCAAGGCACCAGCAGGTTTTCAGGCAAAAGCTGCTTCAGGAGCAAAGGAATTAAATTTCACCATAGCTGTTTCACCTCTTGATTGTACAGGATGTGGAAACTGTGCAGATGTATGTCCTGCAAAGGAAAAGGCACTTATTATGAAGCCTATAGATACACAGTTAAATAAAGCAGATGCTTGGGATTATGCAATGGCTGTATCCTACAAGGAAAATCCTCTTAACAAGTTCAGTGTAAAGGGAAGTCAATTTGAAAAACCTCTTCTTGAGTTCTCAGGAGCTTGTGCAGGATGTGGAGAAACTCCATATATTAAACTTGTAACTCAATTGTTTGGAGATACAATGATGATAGCAAATGCTACAGGATGTTCTTCCATTTGGGGTGCATCAGCTCCAGCTATTCCTTATACAACAAACCACAGAGGTCATGGACCATCCTGGGCTAATTCCCTGTTTGAAGACAATGCTGAATATGGACTTGGAATGTTCCTTGCAGTTAAACAGATAAGAGATAAGGTTGCATTAAAAATAAAAGAGGCATTAAAAAGCAATATAACTGCAGAACTTAAAGCTGCCTTTGAAGACTGGCTGGAAAATGTAGATAATGGAAAAGACACTAGAAAAAGAGCAGATAAAATAGTGGAATTATTGGAGAAGGAAAAGAAAGAAGATGCCCTGTTAAATGAAATATATGAAAACAAGGATTTTCTAGTTAAGAGATCCCATTGGATGTTCGGCGGAGATGGATGGGCTTATGATATAGGCTATGGCGGACTGGATCATGTTCTGGCATCTGGAGAAGATGTAAATATACTTGTACTTGATACAGAAGTTTATTCAAATACAGGTGGACAATCTTCAAAAGCAACTCCTACAGCTGCAGTGGCTAAATTTGCTGCCAGTGGTAAGAAAACTAAAAAGAAAGACCTTGGAATGATGGCTGTAACTTATGGTTATGTTTATGTAGCACAAATTGCTATGGGAGCAGATAAGAATCAGACATTAAAAGCTATTCAGGAAGCAGAAGCTTACAAGGGACCATCACTTATAATAGCATATGCTCCATGTATAAACCATGGATTAAAAGATGGAATGGGCAAGAGTCAAAATGAAGCAAAGAAAGCTGTGGAGTCTGGATACTGGGCATTATACAGATACAATCCAGAATTAAAAGAACAGGGTAAAAAATCCTTTAGTCTGGATTCTAAAAAACCAACTGCAGACTTTAAGGAATTCCTAATGGGCGAAGTGAGATATTCTTCCCTGGCTAAACAATTCCCTGAAACTGCGGAACAATTATTTGAAAAGACTAAAAAGGATGCTTTTGATAGAATTGCAGGTTATGAGAAATTGTCAAAGGAAGTTTAATATATAAAAAATGCCGGACTATAAGTTCGGTATTTTTTAAATTTAAAAATATTTTTTAAAAATACTTTTATTATAGTGCAATTAAGGTTAAAATTAGAACATAATAGTAAAAGGAGGTGAAGATTCCTGATAGACTGTGCGGCAAAAGAAGTTCTAGTTTTTAACATAATTGTGCCGAAAAGTAAATCGGGTAGACTTTATGGATAATAATGAAAATTTAAATAGCTGCGGCTGTGGTTCCAAAGAAGAGAGTTGTGGTTGTGAAGAACATGGACACGAACATGATTGTGACTGCGGCTGTGATTGTGGAGAACATGAAAATCTCGTAGTGGATTTAGAAGATGAAAATGGAAATTTAGTTTCTTGTGAAATAATTGATGACTTTGAATATAAAGATAACCAGTATGTTTTAGTTCAAAATCCTCAGAATAATTCTGTATATTTATTTAAGGTGGATGTATCAGACAATGGGGAAGAACTTATTATACCAGAGGATAAGGAATTTGAAGAAGTATCTGCTTACTATGCAGAACTCATAGAAAAATCCGAAGAATAAAGAGCATGAAATAGATAATCTGGAATCAAAGACTGCAGACAATTTTATTGTTTGCAGTCTTTTACTATTTCCATTTTAGTGTTTTTATGTAGGGGTGTTTTTTTCTGTAATTTATAAGATAGGGATTTCCTACCATATTAAAGAGAGGCAGATCAGATAGTGAATCTGAAAACATATAGGAATTTTTAAAATCCACTTCTATATTGTCCTCTTTCAAAGATTTCATAAGTCTTTTTACCTTTTCTTCCCCTTTACAGTTTTCTCCTGAAATTTTTTTGCAGTGAATTCCATCTGACAGGGTGAATTTGGTGCCTATTACTTTATCCACCTCTTTTATTCTATATAATTCATTCAGGTAGAACTCTGCAGAAGCAGATATAAGGTATATTTTATAACCTTTATTTTTAAATTTTTTTAAGGTATTTAGCGCATCTTTATAAATTATTTTACTCAGCCTTTTTTCATAGAATTCTTTTACTAAAAGTTTCATGTCATTTTCACTTATTCCGTTTATAAATGCTATGAAATTTTCCTTGGCCTTTGAGGCAGGAAATAGTTTTATAAGATATAATATAGAAGAAAAAATGCTAAAAGGTGCATATATTATAAGTTTAGGATGTTTTTTTACCATGAATATGTAAAACTCCATTAAGGTTTCCCTCTTGGTCAAAGTAAAATCCACATCGAATATGGCCAGTTTTTCCAAGTAAATCACTCCTTCATAATACAATATGATATCATAAATTTAAGAATATATAAAAATATAATTTATATTTTTATATGAAGTGTATTTTAAATAAATAATATCGATAAAATAAATAGAAAAGTGTAAGGAAAATTTTTTCAGATAATGATAAAATAAATTATAGACAATGTTAATATTTAATTAAATTTAATTAAAAGAAGGGATTAAAATGGAAGAATATTTAAATGATTTTTTTTTGTATAATGACGAAATAAAAGCTAGGGAAGAATCTCTGCAGTATGTACCCTATAAAGGAAAATCCATTTATGAGGTTATAAGGATAATAGATGGCAAGCCTCTTTTTTTGGAACCTCATCTAAACCGCATGGAAAACTCCTGTAAAATAACCGGCTTGAAAATTTGGCTTACAGGGGAGGAGATTAAAAACAGGATAAAAAAGTTAGTGGAAGTAAACAAGGTTTATAGGGGAAATATAAAAATTATTTTTAATTTCTCTTCTGAAAATGTATTTTTGGCATATTTTTCGAAGTATTATTATCCCCCTGTGGAATATTATAAAGTAGGGGTGAATACCATTTTTTTTCATGGAGAAAGAGAAGAGCCAAATGCCAAAGTGATAAATACTGCATTCAGGGAAAAGGTTAATAAAAAAATTAAAGAAAAGGGTGTGTTTGAATCAATACTTGTAGATAACCAGGGAAATATTACAGAAGGAAGTAAGTCTAATATATTTATGATAAAAGGAGAAAAGGTAATAACTGCCCCTGTAGGAGATGTACTTCCGGGAGTTACGAGAAATATTATAATGAGAATCTGTAGGAATATGGGATTTGAAGTTATGGAGGAAAAAGTAAATTACAAGAAAATAGAAAAGTTTGATGCCCTTTTTATATCGGGAACTTCTCCTAAGGTATTGCCCATAAAAAGTGTAGAGAATATAGGGTTTTGTTCTTCTGAAAACAAGGTGCTTGTTAGTATAATGAAAGCCTATGATGATGAAATGGAAAAAGACATAAAAAGCTTTACATATTCTTAATTTAAGGAGGGAAAATATGAAAAAAGTGTTTCAAGACACCTCACTGGAAAATTGTCTGCAGCTTGCAAGATATGAATTAAATATACCGGAGGATAAACTGGATTATAAAGTGCTTGAAAATAAGAGAGGCTTTTTTAGAAAAAGGGTAGTGATAGAAGTTACCTATGGGGGGGAAAAGGAAGAAGAAGTCTCTAAAGGAGAAGAGGATAAACTAAACAAAAACCAAGGTACTGTTAAGGTTATAGAAGGAAGGATAATTGTAAAAGACCCTATAGAGGGGGAAAAGCCTGCTGTAATAGTAAAGGGAAATCATATGTCTATTTTTGTGGATGGAGTTGAAGTAAAAGGGGAATGTCAGGTTTTAAAAAAGAACAAAATAGAAGTGGTTTTAGAAGAAAATGTTCCAAAAAGAGAACTTCAAATAGATATTTCACAGGATAGCATGGAGGCTTATGCGAAAATCGTCTACACGCCTAAAAATGTTTATGTCCTTAAAGATACCACAGAAAGTAATAAATTAAATCTGGAGGTTTATGCAGTTGAAACCGTAGAACCTCCTAAATACAATGAAAATGATATAAAAAAGGAACTTGTAAATAATAAAATTGTCTATGGCATATTAGAAGACAATCTCAAGGATGTGCTGCAAAGCGGAGAAAAGGTGCTGATAGCAAAAGGGAAAGAAGTCGTAGATGGTAAGGACGATATTATAAGCATCAATTTTGAAGATTCTGTAGATCTAAAAGAAGATTTGGTAGGAAATGTTGATTTTAAAAGCATAGGAATTGTGAGTACTGTAAAAAAAGGAGATATAATCGCAGAGAGACATAGAGGATTTGAGGGGGAAAATGGATTTGATGTAAGAGGAAAAACTTTAAAATTTAAAAAGGGACAACATAAGAAACTTACTGCAGGACAAGGAACTGTTATTAAAGAGGAAGATAAAGTTGAAGCAGTTATAGAGGGGAAACCTTTTGTGAAAAATGGCACTTTTTATGTACACAAGGTTCATGAAATCAGCAAAGATGTGGATTTAAGTACGGGAAATGTAAAGTTTACAGGAGATATAATAGTTCAGGGAAATGTAAGAGAGGGAATGGAAATTGAGTGTGGAGGTAACCTTACCATATACAAGGAAGTGGAAAGGGCCAAAATAAAAGCACTGGGAGATATTTTGATAAATGGAAGTATTGTAGGCTCGCACATATATGGAGGAGGAGATTGTGTAAATAAAATCAAGGCAATAGATCATCTTGAAGAATTTAATGTAAACCTAAAAGAGATGAATGAGGCTATAAGGGAAATAAAGACCTATGATCTTCTTGGCAAAAATAAAAAAGATGGAGAGATAATAAAGATATTATTGGAAAATAAATTTAAGGGACTTTTAAAGCTTGGCATAAATATAATTGCGGACTTGAATATGGATCCTGAAGAGTGTAATGAGAATCTAGGCAGGGAAATAGTAAAAATTATAAGAGAAAAGTTCATGGGCATAGGTCCTATAAATATAAAAAGCTATTTGGAATTAAGTTACTTAGAGGAAAAAATTGAGACTGAAATTGAACATTTGAATGAATGTCTTGCCCTTCCTGTGAATTTAACTATAACCTATTGTCAGGATTCACATATAGAAAGCTCTGGCAGTGTAGTGATTACTGGAAAAGGGGAGTATATATCTGATATTACCGCAAATGAATCTATTGAATTTTTACAGGACAGAAGTGTGGCAAGAGGGGGAGCATTAAAGGCGAAAAAAGAGATTAAATGTAAAATTGTAGGCAGCATGGCAGGAGTGTCTACGGTTCTTCATGTGGAAGATGAAGGACATATATGGGCGGATATTGCATATCACAATACTGTAATCAAAGTAGGAAAGAAAAAGCTTATGTTGGATTCTCCAAGTAAAAATTTGCACGCTTATCTCAATGAAGGTAATATTATAGTGGACAAATTTCTTCTCTAAAAACCTATTATAAATACATCAAATTATGCTATAATTGTGTAATAAATTGAATTAAATGCTAGTTTTAAATATTATTTAAGGAGGATATTTAAATGAGCCAGGAAGAAATAAAAGTATTAGTATTTAGCATAAATGAAGAATATTATGCTACAGATATTATGGAAATAGAGAGAATTCTAGGATATGAAGAAACTACAAAATTACCGGATTCTCCTGATTTTGTAGATGGAGTTATAAATTATGAAGGAAACATACTTCCTGTAATAAGTCTTACCAAAAAATTTGGATTTGGTGAAGTGGAGAAAAAGGACGAGTCCAAGATCATAGTTACAAAACAGGATGGAAATAAAATAGGTATAATAGTGGATGTGGTATCTGAGGTAAGGGATGTAAATATGGATAGCATTGAAACCCCGCCAGATATAGTAGCTGGAATATCCAAAAGATATATTAAAGGACTTATTAAAATAAATGATAAAATAATAATATTTTTAAATCTTTCTAAAATATTAACAGAGGAAGAGAAGGAACTTATATAATTTAAAATTGAAAGGTGCAATATTTATGGAGATAAAAGAGATAAAGGTAGGAATAGCAGATATGAATACTGCCGGCTCCCCTCATAGACTTATAACTATAGGCCTGGGTTCCTGTGTTGGCATAGCTTTGTATGATAAGATGAAAAGTATAGGTGGACTAGCACACATAATGCTGCCGGACAGCACACAATTCACTAATATAAAAAATCCTATAAAATTTGCGGATTTGGCTGTCCCTCTTTTAATAAAAGATTTAGAAAAATTAGGAGTAAATAGGAGAAATTTAAAAGCCAAGATAGCAGGGGGAGCATCTATGTTTAACTTTTCGGATAAGAGCATGATTATGGATATAGGTAATAGAAATAGTGCTGCAGTGAAAAAAATATTAGAAAAATGCTCTATTCCTATATTATCTGAAGACTTGGGAGGCAATAAAGGGAGAACTATGATATTTGATACCTTCCAGGGCGGGGTAAAAATACGTACGGTAGGTATGGGAATAAAAGAAATTTAAAATTTAATGGAGTGATAATACTTTGAAAAAGATTAAAGTTTTAGTAGTGGATGATTCAGCACTTATGAGAAAAATTATTTCAGACATGATAAAAGAGGACAGTTCTATAGAAGTAATAGGCACCGCCAGAAATGGACAGGATCTTATGGATAAATTATCCTCTGATTTTTATAAAACTATGCCGGATGTAATAACCATGGATGTAGAAATGCCAAAAATGGACGGTATAACTGCCCTTGGGGAACTCAAAAAGAAAAATATAGACATACCTGTGATAATTTTAAGCAGCATTTCGAAAGAGGGCACAAAACTTACCATGGAATGCCTGGCAGCAGGAGCTTTTGATTTTTTACCCAAACCCTCTGGAACCATATCCCTTGATATAGACAAAGTAAAAGTTGAATTAATACAAAAGATTAAAGTAGCTTACTATAGTATATCCAATCAGAACAGTCCTATTAACATAGGGGGATTGGAAAATAAAAGTTATAAAGAAATTGCCACAGTACGCATTTCAGATGAAAATACCAAAAAAACAGAAGAAACCAGAAAAACAATAGAGAGAAAATTTCAAGCAGGGAGAATAGATGCCGTGGTAATGGGAGCATCTACAGGAGGTCCCAAAGCTCTTACTTCAGTTATAACAGAACTGCCAAAAGATATAGGAGTACCTGTATTTGTGGTACAGCATATGCCTGTGGGCTTTACCAGGGCTTTTGCAGAGAGATTGAATTCAAGTTCTCATGTAGAAGTAGTAGAAGCACAGGAGGGAATGAAAGCACAGTCAAATGTTGTATACATAGCTCCAGGTGGGTATCATATGGAAGTATGGAATGATAAAAAAATACATTTAAATAAAGAACCTGCAATTTGGGGAGTGAGACCTGCAGTAGATAAGCTATTTATATCTGCTTCCAGGGTTTATAAAGGAAATATAGTCAGTGTGGTTTTAACGGGAATGGGAAAAGATGGTGCAGAAGGAACTGTAGAAATTAAGAAAAATGGAGGTATTACTATATCACAAGATAAAGATACCTGTACAATTTATGGTATGCCTAAAGTTGCATATGAAACAGGAAAAGTGGATCTGGTGTTACCGTTAAATGACATATCAAAAGAAGTATTGAAAATAATAACATCTGGTAGGAGGTAGACTTTATGGATATGGCTTATTTTGAGCAGTGGGTTTTAAAAGAGTTTAATATAAACCTGTCAGCCTATAAATCCAATCAATTGCATAGAAGGATAAATAGTTTAATGTCTAGAGTAGGAGTAAGCAGTATAGATGAATATATAAGGCTCCTTCAAAAGGATAGCACTCAAAGACAAAAATTTTTGGACTTTATTACAATAAATGTATCTGAATTTTTTAGAAATCCAGATATATTTGAAGAACTTAAAAGTATAATAAAAGAAGAACTGCTTCCTAGAAACAATTCTTTAAAGATATGGAGTGCAGCTTGTTCAATTGGGGCAGAACCTTATTCTATAGCCATATATCTAAATGAATTATCTAGAGGGGGAAGGCATAAAATACTGGCTACGGATATAGATAATACTATAATTGAAAGAGCTAAGAAAGGAGAATATACAGCATCTGAAGTAAAAAATGTAAAGAAGGAATATTTAAGCAAATACTTTACTTTAAAAGATGATAAATATATTATAAATTCTGACATAAAGAGTTTAGTTAATTTCAAAAAGCACGACTTAATATTAGAGAGCTATGAAAGTAATTTTGATTTAATAGTATGTAGGAATGTGGTAATATATTTTAATCAGGATATAAAAAACAACATATATAAAAAGTTTAGCCAATCCTTGAAAAAAGGCGGGTTATTGTTTGTTGGAGCTACTGAAAGTATATATAATTTTAAGGATTATGGCTTTGAGAAAGCTTCTACCTTTATATATAGAAAGCTATAGGGAGGGAAAGAAATGGATACATCACAGTATATGTCTATGTTCTTGGAAGAAGCAATGGACAATCTACAGATTTTAAATGAGTCACTGCTTCAGCTTGAACAAGAGCCTCACAACATAGACAAGGTAAATGAAATTTTTAGAGTTGCACATACATTAAAGGGAATGGCCGCTACCATGGGATTTAATGAAGTGGGAGAGTTAACTCATAAAATGGAGGATGTATTGTCCAAATTTAGAGATGGCAAACTAAAGGTTACTCAGGATGTGGTGACAATTTTATTTAAATGTCTGGATACCCTTGAGCAGATGATAAAAAATATAGAAGATGGTGTGGAAGAAGAAGTTCCCATAAAGGGTATTATAGAAGAGTTGGAAAATATAGCCAATTCAGAAAATAATGATAAAGAGAAAGAACAAAAAGAAGATATACAGGAAGAAAAACAAAGTGACAGTACAGAGAGTGCTAAAAACATGCAGGTGGAATTAAATGAGTATGATATAAATGTGGTTAAACAGGCTCGAGATAAAGGATTTAATTCTTATCAGATAAGGGTAACTATCAGTGAAAATACTCTGTTAAAATCTGCCAGAGTATTTCTTATATTCAAAAGTCTTGAGGAAATGGGGGAGATAATTAAATCCGTTCCAAATACGGAAGACTTAGAAAATGAAAACTTTGATTTTGAAGTAGACCTTACTTTTGTTACCACCAGTGATGAAAATAAAGTATATGAAAACTTGATGAATATATCTGAAGTGGAAGAGGTGTCCATAGAAAGAATAGATATAGAATCAGAAAAATTAAAGAAGATGCAGGTTAAAGATGAACAAAGTGAGCAAATAAAGTCTATAATTCAAAAAGAAGCTTCATCTAAATCAGAAGATATAAAACCAAAGCCTGCCTTTGTACCTGACAAAGACAAGGAAAATAAAAAGACGGCAAAAAAAGAACCGCATAAAAAGATACACCAGTCTGTAAGAGTGGATTTAGAAAGACTGGACAAATTTATGAATATGGTATCAGAGCTTGTTATAAATAGAACAAGATTGGAGCAGATAAGCAGCAATTATAAATTGACTGAATTAAATGAGACACTGGAGCAGGTAGCAAGAACCACTTCAGATCTTCAGGATCTGGTAATGAAAATAAGGATGCTTCCTCTTGATACAGTATTTAACAGGTTTCCAAGGATGATAAGGGATTTATCTGTAGAGTTAGACAAGGAAATGGAACTTGTAATTGAAGGGGCAGACACAGAACTTGACAGGACTGTAATAGATGAGATAGGAGAGCCTTTGATTCATCTAATCAGAAATGCAGCGGATCATGGTATAGAATCAAAAGAGGAGAGAGTATCAAAAGGTAAAAATCCTGTAGGAAAGATAAGTCTTATTGCCTATCAGGAGGGCACCAAAGCAGTAATAAAAGTTGTAGATGATGGAAGCGGAATACCTGTGGATAAAGTAAGGGAAAAGGCAGAAAATATGGGCATAAATACAGAAGGTATGTCAGATAATGATGTAAAGAACCTTATATTTTTGCAAGGATTCAGTACCAATACCGAAGTAACAGATATTTCAGGCAGAGGAGTAGGTATGGATGTAGTGAAGACAAAGATATCTGCCCTTGGGGGAACAGTGGATGTTACAAGTGAAAAAGATGAAGGCTCTGCCTTTGTAATAAGACTTCCTCTCACACTTCAGATAATACAGGTATTGCTTGTAGGAGTGGGAGATGAGACTATGGCAATATCCTTAAGTTATGTGGATAGGGTTATAGACTATAAAGAAGAATTGGTAAAAATGACTAACAATAAAGAGGTCATAATATACAATGGCAATGTAATATCTCTTGTAAGACTATATGATAAACTAGGAGTTAAAAAGTCTAAAAACAATAAAAATTATATAGTAATAGTGAAAGTAGGAGAAAAAACCGTAGGACTTATGGTAGATTCACTGCTTGGACAAAGAGAAATTGTTATAAAACCTCTTGGAAAGACGTTACAAAACTTAAAGGAATACATGGGAGCAACAATACTTGGAGATGGCCTTGTAACATTGATATTGGATGTTGCTGCTCTGGTATAAGGAGGATATATATGGACTACAAAAGCCTTACATCCATGCAGCTTGATGCACTAAGGGAAGTTGTAAATATAGGCACGGGAAATGCGGCTACAGCCTTATCCCAACTTATAAATAAAAAAGTTGATATTACAGTACCTGATGTAAATATAGTGCCTTTTGATGATATTTTTACCAGTATTGAAGGAGATGAAATAGTTGTAGGAGTAATTGTAAGAACTTTAGGAGATGCACCTGGAAATATACTATTCATATTTGAAAAGGAAACTGCCCTTGAGCTTATATCCATGCTGATGGGACATAAAGAAGAATACTTAAATGATATGGGAAACTCAGTGCTCTGTGAGGTGGGCAACATAACATCCAGTTCCTACATGAATGCCATATCAAAACTTACAGGGCTTTACCTTATACCTTCAGTACCTGCAGTTACCTGTGATATGCTGGGGGCAATACTTTCCACTACATTTATAGAATCTGGACAGTTTGATGAATATGTACTGGATATAGAAACATTATTTATGCAAAATAATTCTAAGATAAGCGGACATTTTTACTATGTACCTATGCCTGGTTCGCTGGAGAAAATTTTTAATGCTTTAGGAATATGATAATATTAGTAGTAAATAGTTTGGAGGGAAAAAAATGGCTAAAATATTAATTGTGGATGATGCTGCATTTATGAGAATGATGATAAAAGATATATTAGAAAAAAATGGTTTTGAGGTAGTAGGAGAGGCCAATAATGGTATAAAGGCTGTGGAGTTATATAAAAAAGAAACTCCAGATGTAGTTACCATGGATATAACAATGCCTGATATGGATGGTATTGAAGCGGTAAAGCAAATAAGGGCTATTGATGCCAATGCAAAGATAATAATGTGTTCTGCTATGGGACAACAGACTATGGTTATGGATGCCATAAAAGCAGGGGCTAGAGATTTTATAGTAAAACCATTCCAGCCAGATAGGGTACTGGAAGCCATAAATAAAGTTGTGTCTTCTTAAAAATAAAGTAGAATTTTAAGATTTAAATTTTTGAATTTATATAAAGATAGCATGGTTTATAACGAAAACATTAAATGTAGATAAAATTTTTATTAAACTTTAATGCAGTGCAGATAAATATTTGCAGAATTGGATGAAAAAATTTAAACCTGCTATTTTGTGTATAAATCTTATTTATATACATAGTCTTGTATATCTCTATAAAGGGAGGGGTAAATATGCAGGTTGTTATATTTGGATTGAACAATGAGCAATTTGCTGTAGAAACAGCCAAAGTTCAAAGTATAAATGATGCCATGGAAATAACTAAGGTTCCAAAGGCACCAACTTATATAAAGGGCCTTATAAATTTAAGGGGAAATGTAATATCTCTTTTAGATATAAATTTTTTAATGGATATTCCTAAAAGTGAAGAAAGTGAAGGAAATGTAATAATACTTGAAATGGAAGATGAACTGGTAGGAATAAGTGTAGATCAAGTAGATGAAGTTTTAGATTTAGAAGATAGTGCTGTAGAAAAGGAAAATGATGAAAAAAAGCAGGCCTATATAAAGGGAATAATAAATTTAAAAGACAGAATAATTACTTTAGTTGATATAGATAAGCTTCTTTCAGATTAAATTGACCTTTGCATTTATTAGTTTCATATACTTGAAATTTTCTCGAGAAATGGGGGAAGAAAATGGCAGATGTATTATCGCAGAATGAGATAGACGCCCTCCTGGCTGCCCTCTCTACAGGGGAGCTTACCCCGGATGAGGTACCCCAGGAGGAGGAACAGCAGAAGGTAAAACCTTATGATTTTAGGAGTCCCCAGAAATTTTCCAAGGATCATATAAGAACTCTGGAGCTTATTCATGACAATTATGCCAGGATAATTTCCAATTATTTAACTGCACAGGTTAGAAGCAATGTAAAAGTAAGAGTGGAATCCGTGCAGCAGATAACCTATGAAGAGTTTATCCATTCTGTGCCAAACCCTACTATTTTGACCATATTTAAAATGCCGCCTTTAAGTGGAACTGTACTATTTGAAATAAATCCTCAATTTGTGTTTGAGATTATAGATCTGCTTTTAGGAGGAAGTGGAACAGGAAAATATAAGGCCAGAGAATTTACAGACATAGATAAAAATATCATAAAAGTAGTAAATGAAGGACTCATATCAAATCTCAAATTGGCCTGGGAAGATGTAATGGAAGTGGAAACGGAAGTAGAGGGAATAGAGACAAATCCTGCACTGAATCAGACCCTTGCACCTAATGATCCCATTGCTCTTATAAGTTTTTCAGTGGAACTCGGTAAAAGTACTACTTTCATAAATATATGTATTCCTTATTTAAGCATAGAAAAAGTACTTGATAAGTTAGTGGTTCAATATTGGTTTCAAGAAGGGGATGGAGAAATATTAGCCCAATCCAAGGAAAAACTTAGGAAGAGATTAAACGTAGTAGGGATTCACCTTACAGCAGTTCTTGGAACTGTAGAATTAACAGTAGATGAATTTTTAAATTTGAATATAGGGGATGTGCTGAAATTAAAGGAAAAAACTACAGATCCTGTGAAGCTTATGCTTGAGGACAAGGTGTACTACTATGGAAAACCCGGTATAATAGGAAAGAATATGGGGGTTGAAATATTGGATATTATAGATAAGGATGTGGAAAATTATGAGTAATGGCTTCCTTTCACAAGAAGAAATAGATGCACTTTTAAATGGGGGACAAGAAGATGAAAACACTTCTCCACAAGAAGCAGCAGTAGAAGGTGAAAATGGGTCAGAATTGTCAGATGTAGAGAAAGACTTACTTGGGGAAATAGGTAATATATCCATGGGTTCTGCATCCACAGCACTTTCTACAATAATAAATCAACAGGTAAATATAACCACTCCGGTGGTAACTTTGACCACCTTGAAAAAATTAAAAGATGAATTTGAGATTCCAAATGTGGCCCTGGAAGTTAAATATACAGCAGGTATAATTGGAGAAAATCTTCTGGTTATGAAGGTTACAGACGCCTATGTAATAGCAAATCTTATGATGGGCGGAGATGGAAAGTTTGAAGGGGAAATGAAAGAACTAGGGGAGATAGAAACCAGTGCAGTATCTGAGGCTATGAATCAGATGATAGGCTCTGCAGCCACTTCTATGGCAACCATGTTCATGAGAGAAATAAATATTTCTCCCCCGGTCTCCAACATATGGGACGATGCCACGGAACCTTTGTCCCAGGAGATATCAGAGGATGAAACCATTATAAAAGTATCCTTTTCTCTTAAAATTGGAGAATTGGTGGACAGTCATATAATGCAGCTATTTCCTGTAAATACTGCTAAAAAAATAATTTCCATAATGATGGGTAAAGAAGAAGAAAAAGCGGAGAAAAAAGTGGAAGAAAAAGTAGAGGAGAAAGTGGAAGAGCCAAAGCCACCTGCACCTGCTAAAGTTGAAAGTGTACAGCCGCCTTCTCCAAAACCACGGCCACAGATGGAAAATTCAAGCCATATATATGAAAAACCTATAGAAAACAGTGTGAACAAACAGCCTGTAGAGGTGCAAAAGGCGGTATTTCAGCCTTTAGATACCTCACATTCAAGGAGCAGTAATGTGCCTAGAAATATAGACTTGATACTGGATGTGCCTCTTGAAATATCCGTAGTACTTGGGAGAACCAAAAAGAGCATCAAGGATATTTTAAATCTTGGTACGGGATCTCTCCTGGAATTGGATAAATTGACAGAAGAGCCTGTAGAAATACTTGTAAATGGAAAAAAAGTAGCCTATGGAGAAGTAATTGTAATAGATGAAAATTTCGGGGTAAGGATAAAGAGCATTATAAGCAGCGAAGATAGAATTAGTTCTCTTAAATAGGGGATGAAGTTTTTAAGCAGAGAGTATTCTCTCTGCTTTTAATCTTTTATATTATTAAATTTACAGCTTTATTAAAGTGGGAAGATAAAGGGATTTTAGCATAAAATTAACCTCTTTATCTTTTGTATAAAGTATAAATATTAAATTTATATACCCGATAATATTAATAATCATTACAGAAGAACCAGTAAAGCTGTTAAGTTTAAGGAGTGTATTTTTATATGAAGATTAATGGAATCAGTTTAAATAAAATATTGAACATATATGATAAAAGTAAAAAAGAATATGGAGCAACCAGAGCTGCCGGGCAAAAAGATTCCATTGAAATTTCATCTCTTGGAAAAAGTTTAAGCTCTTATGTCAAGGGGGATGAAACCATAAATTCTAAGGAAAAGGTAGAAAATATCAAAAAGGCTGTGGAAAACGGAACTTATAATGTGGATAAGAAGCTGGTGGCAGCCAAAATCATAGAAGCTATGAAGGAAAAACTGTAATATGTCCTGCTAGGGAGGTGAAAAAGGTGCTTTTGGAATTAAAGCATATAATGGAAGAGGAGTATGTAGTTTTAGAAAGGCTTTTAGAAGCTTTAAAAGAACAAAGCAGATATCTTGTAAGAAGAGAAGCTTTTAATTTAGATAAAATAGTGAAAGTGCTGGAGGAGAGAAGTAAAGCTGTAGCTCTCCTTGAAATGAAGAGAAGAAAACTCACTAAAGGAAGATTCATGAGGGAAATAATAGAAGAAGCAAAGGATGAAAATTTAAAAAGGATTTATGAGGATATAGTAAAAGTGCTTGAAAAAATGCAGTTTCAAAAGGATACCAATGAAGCACTGATAAAACAGGGTATGATTTTTACCCAGCAAATACTAAGGGCGCTGAATCCAAATGTGGAGGCAAAAACCTACAACTCCATTGGAAAGAGCAGATGATTTATACAATGCACAATTCACGATGCACGATTCACAGAGTACAATTCACAATTCATAATGAACAGTTCACAATAATTGTGAATTGTGAATTGACAATTGTGAACTGAAATGGTGAATTGTGAATTGACAATTGTGCATTGAAAAAAGGAGATGATTAAATGCCGGGGTTGTTTTCAATATTCAATACCGCAAAAAGTGGGCTTTTTGCCCAGCAGAGTTCAATAAATGTTACTTCTCACAACATAGCAAATGCAGAAACAGAAGGATATTCAAGACAGAGAGCTACTCTTGTTACCACTACCCCTTATACCATGCCTTCCATGAATTCCGCAACTGTTGCAGGGCAGTTGGGAACGGGAGTAACGGTATCCTCCATAGATAGGATAAGGGATAGTTTCATAGATTATCAGATAAGAGTGGAAAATGGAGTTAATGGCCATTATACTGCCAAGGATAAATATTTAAGTCAGGTGGAAAATGTGTTAAATGAACCTACAGATAGTGGACTATCCTCTCTTATGAGTAAATTCTTTAATTCCTGGCAGAGTCTTTCGTCCTCTTCACAAAATACCAGTACAGTAGCTCAACAGGCCTATCAGCTTACCAATGATTTAAACAGTGTTTACTCCCAGCTTACAAGTATAAAGGATAATGCCAGAAGTGAAATAAAAACTGCAGTAGTTGACATAAACAGTATGCTAAAGCAGGTTTCGGAATTGAATCAGCAGATAAGGGATGTAAAGATGTCTGGCAGCAATCCAAACGATCTTATGGACAGCAGAGATTTGTTGCTTGACAAGCTCAGTGAAAAATTTGGTATAACCATAAATCCAAGAGACTATGAGGGTATAGACGTAACTACCTCCAACAGTTCCATATATGGAGATGCAGATGACAATGGCACAGCACCTTTGATTTCAGAGGGAGGTTCTCCACTTAATATAGTACAGTCAAATGATGCAGACAATATAAATGTAGCCACCTTTTCCTGTGTAACCAGCATAAACAAAAAGACAGATGCTGATGCAACTACTGGAAAAGCAACCTATGAGGTATCCTATTATAAAAAAGGGGATACACTTTCAGACAATAATAAAGTTACCATGTATGTAAGTATGACTGAAGAGGAAGCAGAACAATTAAATACCAGCAAGGTTCTCTGGGCCAATAATGATGGAACTGCCTACAAGGTAAAGGATGGAAAAGATGCTGCCGGGAAAGATGCCAAGGTAATTGACGGCAATTTAAGCAGCAGCAGTACCACCGTTGACAGCCCGATAAATTTTAATCAGCTGGCACTTTTTACCCCTCCTTCTGGAGAATTAAAAGGGTATGTATCTGTTCAAAACAATGTGGCGGAATATCAGGATGAACTTAATAAACTTGCAAAATCCCTAGCTGTTTCAGTAAATGCCATAATAAGCCAGAGCAGTACCTGGGTGGCAGACAACAGTGGCTTTCCAGAAGGGGGAATCAATAATTTCTTTGTAAATGGAGACACTGACGGAAATAACTCGGAAGAAGATGAAAATAACATAACAGCGGCCAATATAACTGTAAACATAGATATATTAAATGACCCTTCTAAAGTAAAAATAGCCACCAAGTATGACTCCAGTGGAAATTCACTGGGCACCGACACGGATACCAACAGGGCACTGGCCATAGCACAGCTGGCAGACAGTCTCATGAATATTCAAAGTGTTACAGAAGATTCATCAAGGGAGGATCTTATAGGAGGCATTTTTGCCACAAAGGACACTTTAAATAATGTGTATGCCGTAGGAGGTGTAAATGGAGGTACTACTGTAAGCAACTATTTTAATAACCTAGTGAACAAGGTGGGTATGCATGAGCAGGAGGCAAAAAAACAGGTAGATTATGAAGCTACCCAGCTTGAGAATTTTACCCAGTCCCGGGAAGCCACATCAGGAGTTTCATTGGATGAGGAAATGACAAATCTCATACAGTTTCAGCACTGTTACCAGGCCAATGCAAAGATGATATCCACTGTAGATGAACTTTTAGATGTGGTAGTAAATGGACTAAAAAGATAATTCACAATTTACAATTATTTATTGTAGATTGAAATTGTAAATTGAGAACTGTGAATCGTGAATTGAACAAGGGAGGTAAAATTTTGAGAATAACAAATAAATATCTTACAAATAGTTTCCTTTCAGATATGAAGAGAAATTTAAATAATTTAAATAAAATACAAGAGCAATTGTCCTCTACTAAAAATTTTTCCAAGCCCTCAGATGATCCGCTGAATGTACAGAAATCCATGCAGCTTCAGACTTCCATAACTGCAAATAGTCAGTATGGCACAAATATAAAAACTGCACTGACCTGGATGGAGAGTACGGATACTACTTTAGGGCAGATTGGAACTGTTCTCACTAAAATAAGAAATAATCTGGTGAAAGCAGGAGATGCAGGATATGGACAGGATGACAGAGATAAAATCAATGACGAGGTGAACCAACAAATATCTCAATTGGCACAGCTTTTTAACACAAACTTGGGGGGAGAATATATATTTGGAGGTACTCAAGGATTGTCAAAACCTGTGACTACGGAAAGCTACAGTATAACCAGAAAAGTAACAGATGATAATGGCAATACTACTGTTGAAACCTATGAAGGGTGTGTTTCTTTAAAGTATGCAGACAAAGATGGGAAGATAATAGAGGCACTTCCCCAGGTGGTATCAGATGATTTTAGTATAGATAACTGGACAGGAAAAGGCATAACTTTTAATGTAAAGGGAACTTCAGACACAGCAGGTAAGGATTATTTAGTAACTGTAAGTTCCTCAGATAAAACAGTAGATGATGTGATAAAGGATTTAAATACCCAAATACAAAATAACCCTAATCTTAAAGATAGAATAAATGTGGTAAAAACCAACGATGGGAATATAAAATTTCTAGCTGTAGATGAAAGTGATACCATAAAACTTACCACAGATATAGCAGATATGGCATCTACTTCAGGCAAACAACTTTCAAGTGTAACCATGGATAACATAGCTTCAGATAAAAACATAGAGGTGTCTCAGGGAGTAGTTTTAAGCTATAATGCCACAGCAGTGGATGTAATGCAGTATGGAGATGGGCAAGATGATGATATAATGGCAGTTATGGACAGAATAGTGCATCATCTGGCAGGGCAGGTAGAGTCTACTACAGATGCAGATGGCAATACTGTATATAAAAATACAACAGGTGCCATACTGGGTTCTGATGGAAACTATTATATATGGAAAGATGATGCAACGGCGGCAAAGGAAAAGCTTACAAATGAAGATCTTGATGACATAGATGCAGCTTCAAAACAAGTGCTGAAGATACGTTCTGAGATAGGGGCAAAAGAAAAGAGAATGGAAGATTTAAGTGATCAAAATAGTTCCACAAAGATAAGCTTGACTGAAACTCTCTCTAAAATAGAGGATATAGATGTAACAGAAAAAACTGTAGAGTATTCTACTATGATTACGGTATATATAGCCTGTCTTCAAACCAGTGCAAAGATAATGCAGTCTACTCTTATGGATTATCTAAATTAATGAAAGCTTTAAAGAAGGAGAAGGACTATGAAGTTAAATACAAAATGTCATGGAGTATTGGAGTACAGGGAAAAAGATATTATAGTTTTTAAAAAAGGTATTCCAGGTTTTGAACACTTGAAAAAGTTCATATTGGCTCCTATAGAGGAAAATAATTTATTTTATGTACTCCACTCCATTGAAGATGAGAATATTGGAATTATAGTAACGTCCCCTTTTAGTGTGTTAAGAGATTATGAATTTGAACTAAGCGGAGATAAGACGGCTGAATTAAAGATAAAAGGTATAGAAGATGTTTTCATAGTAAATACAGTTACTTTAGATTCTCTTATGGAAAATATAACTATTAATTTGAAGGCTCCCATAGTAATAAATATAAAAGAGAATATTGGGGAACAATTAATACTGGATAAGGTGGAATATCCTATAAAATACCCACTTTTTAAGGGGGAGGTCAGTTGTTAGTTATAAGCAGAAAAAAAGGAGAATCTGTACTTATAGGGGAGGATATAGAGATAACAGTTACAAAAATAGAAGAGGGTACTGTTAAGCTTTCTATATCTGCACCTAGAAGTATTACCATACTTAGAAAGGAACTTTACAGAGAAATAGAAGAGGAAAATAAGAATTCGGCAGCTTCAGATATAAGCATATTAAAAAAATTAAAAGGTAAAAAGTAAATTTAAAGAGGTGTTTTTGGCATGGAAGTTAAGGATATAGGTCAGGGAAGACAGGTATCTTTTGATACATCTAATAATAGTGAAAGTACAGGAATTTCTACTAATACAGTTTCAGTAAATGATAGTACAGTTAACGTTAAATCACAGGTTGAAGGTACTGAAAGTAAGAATATGGATTCAAAAGATACAAAAAAAGCTGTAGATAAACTAAATAAGTTACTAGAAGACACGCCTACCCATCTTGAGTATGAAATATATGGAAAACTGAATAGTGTTATGATAAAGGTAGTAGATGATAATACCAAAGAAGTTGTAAAGGAAATACCACCAAAGAAGATAGTAGATATGGTAGATAAACTATGTGAATTGGCAGGACTTTTTATGGACAAAAAAGTTTAACAGCTTTTTCAATTCGCAATTTACAGTGCATAATTCACAATTTTAGGATGATTTTTCTATGAAAAATCTATAATGGATTATGTGTAAATTGTGAATAGTGAATTGTAAATTGAAATAGTGCATCGTGAATTGAAATAAAGCGGGGTGATTTTAATGGAATTCAGATTAAATAAAGTAGACCCGGAAGTTCGTCAAAGAGTTAAAGATACTACCAGTGCAGGAAAAGTTCACAACAAAAGAGGAATTTTTATAAATAAAGATTACAGAGACAGGGGAAAGGACAGACAGGGGGATTTTAGTTCCCAACTTAATAAATACAAACAGGGAAAAGACAAAAAAACTATTTTAGTAAAAGCTGTTAAGACAGAGGAAATACAAGTAGAGGCTTTTAAAGAACAAAAGGATAATATTTCAAGGGACAGGGAAAGAGGGACCATTTTAGATGTAAAGAAATAGTGAGCATTTATAATTCACAATGCACAGTTTACAAATCACAATTTTAGGATGATTTTTCTATGAAAAATCTATAATACATTGTATGTAAACTGTGAATTGAAACAGTAAATTGAAAATTGTGCACTGTGCATCGTGAATTGTGAATTGAATAAAGGAGGGTTACTAAATGTATACAGCTAATGCTTACAGTACCTATAAAACTAACAGTGTAAATTATGCGTCCAAGGATCAACTGCTTTTAATGCTGGTGGATGGAGCCGTTAAGTTTGTAAGAATAGGGAAACAGGCTTTAATTGATAAAGATATAAAAAAAGCCCATGAAAACATAATTAAGACTCAGAACATATTTTATGAACTTATGGCTACATTGGATGTTTCAAAGGCAGGAGATTGGGGACAATCCCTTATGAGTGTGTATGACTTTATAGTAAGAAGACTTGTAGATGCTAATATGAAAAAAGATGTTGGCATAATAGATGAGGTGATTCCACTTATTGAAAATGTCAAGGACACCTGGGAAGAGGCTTATAAAGCTTCTAAGTCCAACATAAGCAAAAAATAATTGTAAAATATGAATTGAAGATTTGAATTAAAAAAGGAGGTATTTATATGGCAACTAGCACGACTAGTAGTGTACCGGTGGGTTCAACTGGTGCAGGTGGGGGAAATACATTAAGAATTACAGGACTTAATACGGGGCTCGATATAGATGCAATGGTAAAAAAGATGCTGACAGCAGATCAGACTAAAGTTGATCAGGCAAAGCAGCAACAGCAGCTTATAACTTGGAAACAGGATGCATATAAGGAGATAATAACAAGCTTGAAGGATTTGCAGAGTGCATATTTTGATGTGGCAAATAGCGCTAATTATTTACTATCTTCAAGTAGCTATAGTAATATGGCAGTTTCAAGTTCAGATAGTACTATAGTTAGTGCAAAAGCTTTGACAAATGCTGAAGTAGGAACTTATAAGATAAAAGTAACAGAGCTTGCATCCTCTGCTGAAATAAAAAGTAGTTCAGCTATAACATTAGATGGCAAGCTTGCAAAAAGTTCTGATACATTAAAAAGTTTAGGTATTGATGAAGGAAATATTTCACTTAAGTTTTCTTATAATGATGGAAGTACCACTAAAGAAGCTACAGTTAATTTTAACGTAACAAGTTCATCTACATTTCAGGATCTAGCAGATGCTATCAAGAATAAGACAAATGGTGCTGTTACAGCGAAAATAAATGAACTTACAGGTGAATTTTCTATTCAAACTGCAGCTACTGGAAAGTTATCTAAACTAGGAATAGCAGTAGAAACTTATGAAACAGATGCTGAAACTCAAAATAGAACAACTAATCTTATGAGTAAATTAAAAATATCAGCTGTTGAAATGGACAGTAATGAAGGAGAAGATGCTGTAGTTTCCATAAAAGAACCAGGTTCAAGTGATTATATTAGTACAACACAGAGTTCCAATAGTTTTACTATAAATGGTGTTAGCTATAATGTTGCAGATATAACTTCTACTGGTGAGGAGGTAAGTATATCAGTTACCAGAGATACTTCAAAAGTTCATGATTTGATTTCAAACTTTATAGATAAGTATAATGAAATTGTGGGGACTTTGCAAGATAAACTAAGTGAAAAGAAAGATTATGACTATAAACCTCTTACAGACTCACAAAAAAGTAGTATGAGTGATACTGACATAAGCAACTGGGAAAAGAAGGCCAAGCAAGGAATATTGAGAAATGATGATAATTTACAGAATTTATTAGATAGTCTTGCTAATGCTTTTACTACTCCTGTCGTGGACAGCAGTGGCAATAATGTATCTACTTTGTATTTTGGCAAGAGGGGTGATAACGCAATAGGTATTGATACTTCCAGTAAGATTAGTGAGGGAGCAAAAATTAGTATTGTTGATGATCAAAAACTTACGGATGCCATTGCAAATCATCCTGAGGAATTAATTAAACTTTTTACCACTAAATCTGATAGCGAGGATTCTACTAAAAAATTTCAACAGTCAGGAATATTTGAAAGAATAGACCAAATATTAGATGATAATGTGGGAGTAATAGGAAGTACATTAAATGAAGCTGTGTTAACAAAATATGCTAATGTTCAAGATGATTATAGCACCACAGGTGGAGGAGGAACAGGTACTCTACCAGATCAGCTGTATCAACAACAGCTTTTAATAACTAATTTAACAGAAATAATGAATGAGCACCAGACTAAATATTATAATCAGTTTACTCAACTGGAAGTTGCCATGGAAAAATTAAATGCCCAACAGTCGACTTTAGCTATGTATTTGAGCTAGTGAAATTATATATCTATGTAAAAAACTAAGGTATATAAGTAAAGGAGTATTTATTATGGAAAGAACTGTTGAAGAACTGTTAAAAGAGTACAAAAATTGTACTGCTGATATTATAGATCTTCTGGAAAAAGAGAGTTTTGACTCTATTGAAGATAAAATGACAGCAAGGCAGTGTGTTTTAAATGAATTGGTTTCCAAGTCAGATAAAAAGAGTGAGGCAAGGATATTTTATAATAAACTTGATATAAAAGAAGTAGAAGATAAGGCACAAAAGCTTATGGAAAAAAAGGCACTTACCATAAAAGGAAAATTGAATAATGTATTAAAGAATAAAGTGGCCAGTAATGCCTATGTAAAAGGAATAAATTCCGCAAAAATATTCAGTAAAAAAATATAAAAAAGGTATAAAGGACTATTGAAATATGTCGATAAACATATTAGTCAATTAAAATTGACTTTTGAAATTTAATTATAAATAAAATTTGGACAAGGATGTCCAAAGTATAGAAATCAAGGAGGAAATATTATGATTATTAATCACAATTTAATGGCAAATAATGCATTAAGAAATATGAGTATCAATTCAAATAATTCCAGCAAGGCTATGGAAAAACTTTCTTCAGGTCTTAGAATAAACAGAGCTGGAGATGACGCAGCAGGTCTTGCAATATCTGAAAAAATGAGAGGTCAGATAAATGGTTTAAATCAGGCATCAACTAATGCACAGGATTCAATATCCCTTATTCAAACTGCTGAAGGTGCGTTAAATGAAACCCACAGCATACTTCAAAGAATGAGAACACTTGCTGTTCAATCATCCAATGATACTAATACTACTTCAGACAGAACAGCTATACAAAATGAAATTAACCAATTGGCTGATGAAGTTGATAGAATTGGTAACACTACTGAATTTAATACAAAGAAACTTTTAAATGGTGATGTTGTTGGAGTAAATGCAGAGATTAAGGGAACTGCAACACTTAATAATAATACTAATCTAAAAGATTTGAAGATATCAGCTAGTGCTGGCCAGGCAACAGCTATAGCTAATACATGTAAAGTCAATGGTGCAATAACTGTAACTAGAGTAAATGAAGGTACTACAGTAGGAACAGCAGGAGATTATGTAGTGATAGGAGCTGATGGTACTAAAATAGCAGCAACATCCTTGATGGCATTTGCAACTGGTAAAATAACTTTTAATGCTGGTCAGATAGCAGCAGGTACAGCTATTAATATTACAGGTTCATTTGCTACCATGAAAGCTGGAGAAAGTTTTACAATAGTATTAAATAAACATGAAGATGCGACTACAGATACTTCAGCAGCTATCACAGCTCAGATTGGAGCAAATTCTGGACAAACTATGCAAGTTGGTATAGATGATATGAGAGCACAAGCTTTAGGAGTTAGAAATTCAAGTGGAAAAGCTATAAAAGTTGATGATAAGTATTCAGCTAATTCAGCTATATCGACTATTCAAAATGCTTTAGAAAAAGTTTCTTCACAAAGATCAAAATTGGGTGCTTATCAAAATAGATTGGAACATACTATAAATAACCTTGGAACATCTTCAGAAAACTTGACTTCTGCTGAATCAAGAATTAGGGATGTAAATATGGCATCAGAAATGTCTGAGTACTCAAAGAACAATATTCTTTCTCAAGCTGCTCAGGCTATGCTTGCACAGGCAAATCAACAGCCTCAACAGGTACTTCAATTATTGAGATAGTTAATAAAAAAGTCAGCTTTCTAGCTGGCTTTTTTTGCAAAAGGTGTGAATTTCAATGGTAAATAAAATATATAAAAAAAACATGAAATTGATAAAAGATATTAACCCTTATTTATATGATGAGATAAATAGAATTGAATTAAGAACTGTGAAAACAAGTATTACTAGAAATCATAGTAAAAATATAATAAAAAATAATAAAGGAATTGAATTTATTATTCATAGTCAGTATAATCCAGAGTATCAGGCACAATTTATTGCCCAAAATGCAGTTAAGGATAATCCAGATATTATATTTTTATTTGGATTAGGATTGGGATATGAACTAAAAAAAATGATAAAATTAAATAATAGAGTACGGTATTTTGTTGTAGAGCCTGATAGAGAAATATTTAAAATTCTGCTTCAGAATTTTGATATAAATTTTTTGTTTAGCAAAATAAATATCCACTTTATACTAGGCAAGAGAGCAGAAGATATAGGTGATTTTTATGAGAATGTAGTAGGTTGTGAAAAATCCATAAAAATTAAATTTGTTATATTACCTTCATATAAAAATATTTATGATAAATTAATTCAGGAAATACTCCTGAGTATAAAAGAAAAAATGAATATATTTAGAGTAAATGTGGCTACTTTAACAGTTTCACATAGACAATGGTTTCAAAATTACATAGGGAATCTTAAATATTTAAATTTAATGTGTCCTGTAACAAAATTAAAGGAAAGCTTTAAAGGTAAGTCGGCAATTTTAGTATCAGCAGGTCCTTCTTTAAATTACAATATTGATATGATTAAAAGACTTCAAGGAAAGGTATTGATAGCTACAGCTGGATCAGGTATAAGTATATTAGAATCTAAAGGAATCAAGGCAGATATAATTAGCATGATAGATGGATGGGAGGGAGAAAGCAAATTAATTGAAAATATTAGAATAAATAAAAATACAGCTTTATTTTATTCCAGTATGCTTTATTATAAAATAGTTGATAAAATTCAGGGGCCTAAATTTTTATTGAATGTGAATAAAATGGATGAAAAAATATATGATGTATATGGAGAAGCCCCCTTTAATTTATTTTCAGGGCCATCTGTTGCAAATTCTCTGGCTTATAATTTATCAGAACTAGGGTGTGATCCTATAATATTTTTAGGGCAGGATCTTTGCTATAGTTCAGGGAAAAATTATGCAGAAGGAGCAACCTATGAAAAGGATATGTCCGGAGAATTAAATGAACAGGGTTATATAAAAATGAAAAATAAAAATAATGAAGATGTATATACCACTTCACCATTTTTGGCTATGAAAAGTTCTATGGAATTTTGTGTAAAAATGCATCCGCATATAGAATATTTAAATGGAACTTTAGAGGGATTATCTATTGCTGGTACAAAAGATATCGATTTTAATAAATATGCAGAGTATAATTTTATAGATAAATGTGGTGTACAAATAAAAGATATATACAATAAGAGTATAAATGATGAAGATGTCATGAATAGACTTAATTCTATGAAAGAAGATCTGGAGAATGAAAATATGGAATTAATTGACTTATGTAAAAAGGCTATACAGTTTATAGAATCTGAAATAGACGAGAAAAAAATTTATAAATATGTTAGTGATATTCAAAAGCAGTTAGATAGAGTAGTTCTTTATAGGGATATTATGAAACCAGAGTTAAGTAACTTAGATTATATATATAAAAATAAAAATTATATTGAAAAGAGCAAACAAGAATTAGCCTATATATTGGATAAATGCCTTATAATGGACAATGCTTTTACTTATATAGTAAAAGGAGGAAGTAAGGTTGAAGTGTAATATTAATGATAAGGGTGTAGAATGTTTAAATGAAATAAATGCAGTACAGCAATATATAGAAAAAGCGTGGGAAAATTTTGTTTTATGTGAGTTTAATGAAGGAATGAAATATTTTGAAAAAATTGTAGTTGGATTAAGTGGAATAATAAATTGCATGGAAAATATAAATAATGAATTTAAGTTAAATATAGATTTTAATAGTATATTAGATATATTGCAAAAGATAGAGAATTGTATGGTTATAAAAGATTATGTTTATGGTGCAGATTTGCTTAAATATGAGATTGGTGAACTATTAATTCAATGGAAAGTAATTATTAAAAAATAGATATAGTTTAAGTGAAACAAACTTTTAATATAAATGATGAAATTATTTAAAGGAAGACTTTAGGAATGATGTGTTTTTAAATTAATAATACTTAAATATTATAAATATTGTAAGGAGATTGATATTATGAATGATTTAAAACAACTCTATAATAATAATGTAAATATTATGGAACATTTTAGAAGTGTTAATAATACTAATTCCAATAGTTTAGCTTCAATTTTATATTCATATGATTTACAAGCCGGAAGTTATAGAGATAACTATTATAATCGTATTTTAGATCGTATGCATATGAATGGTAAAAAGATTACAATAAAAGCTGAAGAGTTCTATAAACAATATGGCAGTAGAATAGCAGATGTTTTTAATCAATTAGATTATTTAAGTATATTAGAAGTAGGTGTTGGAGAAGCTACTACTTTAAGTCATGTAGTTAAAAATCTTAATAATAAGGATGTAAAAGTTAAGGGAATTGATATATTATTTTCAAGAATAGGATATGGAAATATATTTTTAAAAGAACAAAAAGTAAATAATGTTTCACTTGCTGTAGCTGATATGTTTAAATTGCCATTTAAAGACAACTCTTTTGATATAGTATATACATCACACTGTGTAGAGCCTAATACTGATAAAGCCAAGGAGTCAATAAGTGAATTATATAGAATAACCAATAAGTGGTTAGTTCTTATAGAACCAAGTTTTGATTTGGGTAATAATGAGACTAGAGAACATATGATAAAGTATGCATATTGTAAGGATTTAATTAATGTTATAAAATCTATGAAATTGGATATAGTTGAACATAAATTATTTAGTTTAGGTACATATAATAATCAAGCTGCAATTACAATTATAAGAAAAGAATCAAAAAATCAATCAAACATAAATTGGTGTTGTCCTATATGTAAAAAAGAGTTAATAGAAGATAGTGACAATTACTTTTGTGAAGATTGTTCCTTAATATTTCCTATTATAAAAGAAATCCCATGTATAACTGTAGGTTCAGCTATTTTAGGGAGTAAATATTTATCATTATAAATTAATTTATAATAATAAATAAAAAATTACATTTTTAAATTTAATTAAAGTGTTTTTGGCATATAAATTAATAATATAAGATTATATTTTAAAAGTTTAATATAAATATAAATGTTCAATTAATTCACTATAAGGAGCAAGGTTGAAAATTAAAGTGTGAATTGGCACTAAAGTAAAAATGTATGGCAAACAAGCCATCGTTAGGTGGCTTTTAAAAAATTAAATATAGATGCGAATAGTAGTTAAACAGCTGACTTGATTTTATAACCTTGGAACTGAGCCATTAAAATCGCTTGCTCTACAGTGATTTCGCGTTCAACAGGAATAACGTCTGATTTTCTATAAAGTTCAGCATTATAAGTTTCTTTATTTTTTAACATATTGTATAATGCTGTTAGAAGCATTCTTGCTATTGCAATGATTGCTTTCTTGTGACCGCTACGTTTTCTTATACGTAGGCAGCGATTGCGGATTTCAGGATGCTTTCACTTTTAACCACAGAATTAGCACATTGTACTAAAAGTGGCTTGATGTAGCATCCGGCTTTAGAAACTCGGACAGATTTTTTCTTCCCTGCACTTTCATTGTTGGTAGGTGTAAGACCAGCCCATGAGCATAAGTGTTTCGCCGAAGGAAAAGCCTCCATGTTGACACCAATCTCCGAAACAACGTTTCCCAATTGAATATTGGAAACCGTGAGACAGTTTTGGAGACGGTTCTTCTCGCTAGATATAAAGCAGGTTAGTTTGTAACGATAGTGCATAAGGCCACGAAGCTGACGAATATCAGCAGGAGACATAAAGCTGCCGGCAACAAGAAACAAGATCATTCTTAAACAGGTCAGCAATCCATTTCGTATCTTTCTTGTCAGTTTTTTTACCACGGATAGCCTTAACGTATTTTGGATGTGCAAGTATAATAGAACAGTCTTTTTCTAAGACGTTATACACAGGAATCCAATACTTGCCAGTAGATTCCATACAGACATCCTTACAATCGGAATCAAGCAGCCATTGTAACAACTCTTTCAAACCTTTCGTGTAGGTGGAAAAGCGATGGCTCTTATAGGTAGTAATACCCTGATTGTTAGTGGAGGCAATACATGCAACCACAAAAGTTTTGTGGACGTCAATTCCACAACAGACTTTGTACACGATTTTTAGAGATATAGGGACTCCTTTCTGAACTAAGAAGTTCTAAAAAATTATAGGGAGAAATGGCATTAACTGATAGCCTAGTATTTAAACGAGATTGTTTAAACAAAGATAAGGTTACGTGCTTAGTGGCACACTTATTTGTGCTTGAAAAGGCTATCTACACATATAATTATACGGTCATTTGACAAGTCAGACAGCCCACTCACCCCCCCATGATTTGTAGTATAAAAATCTCTATGGCTATATGATATAATAAAAGTTTGCTCAAAGCCACATTTTTCATTATGTTTTGTGCCTTGAGCGAAGCGAAAGGAATGGATATAATTATGAACGAAATCAAATTAGGAAAATACATAATAGGAGATGGCTATCCTTGTTTTATAATAGCTGAAGCAGGAAGTAACCATAATGGAGATATAAAGCAGGCTAAGAAATTGGTAGATGTTGCAGTGGAATCAGGAGCAGATGCAGTTAAATTTCAAACTTTTACGGCCGATAAACTATTTTCTAAAGATCATCCTGCAAATAAAATTGTAAAAAATTTTGAATTTAAACTGGAATGGCATAAAGAAATGAAAGAATACTGCGATAAAAAAGGTATAATGTTTATTACTACACCTTTTCAAAAAGATGCAGTGGATTTACTTGAAAATTTAAATATAGAAGGGTATAAAATAGCATCAGGAGATATGGATTATTATCCTTTTTTGGATTACATATCAAATACAGGAAAACCTATAATTTTAGCATCAGGTATGGCATATATGGATGAGGTTAAGGAAGCATTTTATAGAATAAAAAATGGAAAAACCGAAGATATTGCTATACTTCATTGTGTTTCTAATTATCCTCCTAAAGATGAAGACATAAATCTCAAAGCTATTGAAACCATAAAGGAAGAGTTTAACGTTCCAGTAGGTTTTTCAGATCACTCCATGGGAATAACTGTTCCTATTGCAGCAGTGGCGTTAGGAGCAAATATTATAGAAAAACATTTTACTATTTCAAGAAAATTAGAAGGCATGGATCACTTTTATGCACTAGAACCTCAGGAATTAAAGCAGATGGTAACAGAAATAAGAAAAGTAGAAAAATCAATGGGTACGGGGATTAAAACCCCAGTTAAAGCAGAATTTGCAGAAAGACATCATGCAAGAAGGGGAATAATAGCAGCTTGCAATCTACAAAAAGGACAAATTATAGAAGGAGAATATTTGGATTATGTAAGACCGGTATATGGCATAGAAAGTAAATATTATGAAGAAGTTATAGGAAGAAAAGTTAATAAAAATATAGATGTAGATAGTCCAATACATTGGGAAGATTTAGTATAATAGCAAGCATTGGAGAAGATGAGATAATGCTAAAAGGAAAAAAAGTTATAGCCTTGATACAGGCAAGATGCACATCTACAAGGCTGCCTAAAAAGCATTTTAGGTATATTGGTGATAAAATGCTTATGGATTGGGTTGTAGATAGACTTAAAAATGTGAATGAAATAGATGAAATAATAATATCTGCTACTTGTGATATTTCAGATGTATCTTTAAAAACATATGCTGAGAAAAAGAAGATTGGTTTTTATGGATATGATGGAGATATAAACGATGTAGTTGGAAGACATTATAATGCAGTTAAAAATAAAAATGCAGATTATATAGTAGTTATTTCAGGAGATTGTCCTTTAATTCATGAAAAATTTATAAAGGAACAGTTATATACATTAGAACAGGGTTATTTTTATACAAGACCTAGTACTGTATGTGTCCACGAAGGAATAGATTCATATTCCATGGATTGTGTAGAGTTTTTGAATGATAATAGTAAAACCCCCTATGAAAGGGAAAACTATGGAGTAATTATAAGAGAAAATTTAAATCTTGTTAAAGTAGGATTCATAGAGTTGGATAAAAAATACACGGAAAATATTTTTAGAATATCTGTAGATAATATGGCAGATTTAAGATTTATGAATGAAGTATATTATAAACTTAAAAATGAAAATAAAGATTTTAATATAGATAATGTTTTGGAATTAGCGGGGAAAGATAGAGACTTACTTGATATAAATTCTCATGTAGAGCAGAAAAAAAAGGGAGAAAAAACTTACAAGTTTTTAATTAAGACTGAAGCTTCTGAAGAAAAAGGTTTGGGTCATTTAAAAAGGATGATAGTATTTGGACAGTATTTAAATGAAAACAAAAATAATGGAGTAGTGTATGTTATAAATAAAGATAAAACAGCTAAAAGTATTTTAGAAAACGAAGGATATATTTATGATTACAGTTATGGAGAAACAGAAGAAGAATTAATAGAATTAATAAGCAATTATAAATCAGATATACTTATAATTGATGTGCAAAAATTAGAGGGAAATACAGGGTATAATTTTAAAAATATAAAAGACAAAACAAATATAAAAAGGATAATATTGATTGATAAATATATTTCAGATGATTCTATAGATTTGATGATAATTCAAGGTATACAAAGTGATGAGTTTGAAGAAGAAGTTAAAGGGGATGATAGGGTTCTTTATGGACTAGAGTGTGTTTTTATAAATAAGGATTTTGTTAAAGCTAAAAAAATAAGAAGGAAAATGAAAAAATATGGACAAGAAAAAGAAATAGCTATATGTTTTGGAGGTTCTGATCTTAAAGATTTAACCATTAAAACTATAAAAGAATTAAACTCTGTAAATTTAGATTTTAAAGCTAAATTTAAAATAATCCTAGGACCTTATTACAGAAATTTTGATAAGTTCAAAAAAGAATTGGTAAATTTTAAATATAAATATGAAATTGTAAAAGAACCAATAAATTATGCCGATGAGCTAATTCATTGTGATTATGGAATAATTGCTTATGGTGTAAGCTTTTATGAATTTTTATATATGGGAATACCCACTGTTAATTATGCTTTTAACCAAGAAGATTTTAAAATACTTAGGAAAATTGAAAATATGAATTTAGGAGTAATAAAAGATAGAATTGATTTAGATTTTAATAGCTTAAATGGAATTGAATTTATTAATTTTAGCATGGTTGGAGATTTACAATATATTTACAGGAGGATAAGTTGGTGAAAAATTCTAAGTGTAATTTATGTGGTAGTAGTGATTTTGAATCAATATATAAAAGAAATAATATAGAAGTAATAACAAACAAAGAAAGTTTTAAAATAGATGTTAATAATGTTATATGTAAAAAGTGTGGGCTAGTTTTTCAGAATCCTGTAATGGAAAAAGAAAAATTAGCAGATTTTTATTCAGACCAATATAGGGTTGATGAAAGTAAAGGGGAAACTGTAAGAAAACAGCAAAAAGAATATCTAGATAAATTTATAAATAAAGAAAAGGGAACTATTTTAGATATAGGTTCTTTTGAGGGGGTTCTTTTAAATTTATTTAAAGAAGAAGGTTGGACATGTATAGGAGTGGAACCTTGCCAGGAAGCAGCAAAAATATGTAGAGATAAGTATGGTATAGAAGTTTATGAAGAAATGTTTGAAAATATAAATTTTGATGATAACATGTTTGACATTATAGCTATCAGACATGTTTTAGAACATGTAGATGATCCAATGAATACAATAAGAGTTATGAAAAAATATCTAAAAGATGATGGAATTATATTTATAGAAGTACCAGATATAAGTAAATTTGATCCTAATAATATAGCAGATTCGTATGATTTTCAACATATATATAATTTTTCAAGCAGTGTAATGAAAAATTATATATGCAAATGTGGATTAGATTTAGTTAATATTGACAATAAATTGCCGTATGCGGGAATGAGGTTTATTTGTAAAAAAGGGATTGAAAAAGATATAGTTAGTGATTATGAAAACACAAAAGCTTTGGTGTTAAATTATAAAAAGAAAAGAGAAGAAAATTTAAATTATATGGCTAACCTGCTTGTTGAAAAAAACAAACAATGGAAAGTTGAAAACAAAAAAATATTTTTATATGGTGCAGGGTTTCATACAGCACAGTTATTCCAATATGTAATGAATAAAGAAGATTTTAATATAGTGGGACTTTTAGATAGTAGTAAAGATAAATGGGAGAAGGAATTTTGGGGATATAAAACCTATAGTGCAGATAAAATTGACCAATTACATGCAGATGTAATAATAATATCTTCCTATGCTTTCCAGGATGAAATATACAATATGTTGAAACAATTTGAAAGGGTAGGAGTGGAAATTGTTAAGTTGTATAGGAAAACTTATTCGTATGATAGTATAGTTTATAAATAAGAAGGATGCTTTGATATAATAAATAAAATTGAATTGGGATGAGGTTATAATATGAGTGAATTTGATTTTTATTGGTTACATAAGGAATCATATTATGAAAATTTTATAAAAAATTGTAAAGAGCCTATTATTTTGTTTGGCGCTTCTGAAGCCGGAAAATATGCATTTGATCTATTAAATTCTATGAGAAAACAAATAAAATATTTTAGTGATAATGATAATAAAAAATGCAATACTATATTTTGTAATAGAAGAATTATTTCTCCAGATGAGTTAAATGAATTAAATAAAAATATTATCATTTTAATAACAAGTATCATAAGTGTTGATTAACCAAAAAACGGGAATAAAAACATATAAAAAATGAGGTCATTCTGTAGTAATATTAAAGTGCAAACAAAAATAATACTAAGGAGAATGCCCTCATGAAAAATACTACTACTATATTCGATATATTGGAAACATTTTTAACAGAGGAAGAAGTTAAAAAAGTAAGTGAAAGTTTGGGATACGTGGATACTGCAAGAAAATTTACTCTGTATGATTTAATCAAATTTTTCATAGCAGCAGCTGCCAATGGATATAAAAGTTATAGGCATGGCATTGAAAATATGGAACTTATGGGATTAGCATATGTGGATTATTCAACTATTTCTAAAAAAGCAACTGATGTAAATTATGAAATTTGTAAAACTCTATTTGAAATCATTGTATCTAAATGTAACCGACAAATACGAAGAATTTTAAAATTGCCAAAACAATTGATAGCAGTTGATTCGACTACCGTTACCGTGGGTGAAAACCGTCTTAAATGGGCAAAATTTAAAGGCAAGAAATCGGGAATAAAGCTTCATGTTATAAGAAGGCTTTTAAATAATAGACTTGAGATTGAAGTCTATATATCCATTAACTTATTTTTAAATAATATCAAAAATAAGTTAATAGTTTGAAGTAAAAAACTGGTTAATCAACACTTGTGAACAAGTATGTATTATGTGGAAATAAAGAAACAGTTAAAATCTATGGGGTTTGATAATATATATTGTATTTATAGTTTAGGAAATGATAGTGGATGGTATGATCCAAAAGAAATAATAAAGAATAAGGGGAATATTGTTAATTTATTTCGTGTTTTGGAAGATAAAAAATCTAAATTTATATTAGAAAGCATTTTAAAAATACGATATACTCAAGATCTTTTTATATATGAACAATTGTTTGAAGGAGATCAATATTTTCCGGAAAACATAATCAATTTAAATCCAAATGAAATATTCGTAGATGCAGGTGCATATGATGGGGATACAGTTGATACATTTATTAATAAATCTAATGGAAACTTCGATAAGATATATGCTTTTGAACCTGATGATAAAAGCTACCTAAAATTAGTTAAAAAATTAGAACAACTAAATCTTGGAGAAAGGATAAAAACTTATAAAAAAGGCTTATCAGATAAAAAAGCTATTGTTAGGTTTATGTCTACTTCAGGAGACTCATCTAATATTAATGATTGTGGTAATGAATTAATAGAAACGGTTAATTTAGATTGTATTGAACTATTTCAACATGAAAATGTAAATAATTTGTACATAAAAATGGATATTGAAGGGGAAGAATTGAATGCACTTATGGGTGCTAAAAATATTATAATGAATAAAAAGCCTAAATTGGCTATTTGTATATATTATAAATCGGAACATTTGTGGAAGATACCGTTATTTATAAAATTTCTAGTTCCTGAGTATAGAATTTATATAAGACATCATTCACAAGATGTAAGAGAAACAGTATGTTATGCAGTTATATAAAGATATAACTATGTTATTTTTTTATAAGCTTTTACTCAATAAATGGTATGATTTTGTAAGAATTAAATTTATTAAAGTATAGTTCCCATATTTATTAATTACAAAAAATTATAATTAATATGAAAATAATAGATTATTATATATGAGAGAGATGATTATATATGTATAAAGTGAATTTACCAACTAGTATTGTATTTGGATATAAATCTATAGATAAGCTTATAGATATTTTAAATAATCTGAATTTAAAGCATATTTTCATGGTAACAAGTAAAAATTTTAAAAATAGAAGTAATTTAATAGAAGTATTACAAAAGGAATTTAAAAAATATGATATGAAAGTATTTTTATTTGATAAAGTAAAGCCTGAACCTGAATCAGATTTTATAGATAAAGTGGTTAATATTTTTAAGAACAGTAAATGTAATTGTATAATTTCGATAGGCGGTGGGAGTGTAATAGATGTTGGAAAATATACAGCTATGATGGCAACAAATGGAGGAAAATGTGTAGAATATGAACAGGGCAAAATTATAGAGAAACCTAGTATACCATTAATAGCTATACCTACAACAGCTGGTACTGGAAGTGAAGTTACACCATATAGTGTTATTAATAATAGTATAACTGGAAGAAAATTTACTATTACCCATGAAAATCTATATCCAAGGTATGCTATAGTAGATCCTAGATTTACTATTACTATGTCTAAAAAAGTAACCGTTGCAACAGCATTAGATGCGTGGGTACATTCTTTAGAGGGATTTCTAAGTGATGATGAAAATAAATTATTAAATCCCATTGCATTAGAAAGTATTAATATTATAATGAATGAACTGCCTGATTTAATTTTAGATCAAAGTAATCTCAAATTGAGGAAAAATATTTCAATGGCTTCATTGTTTGGTGGAATGGTTATATCACAAGTAAGGACAGGATTAATACATACTATGTCAGTTGCGTTAGCTAAGTTTGTTAGTTTACCTCACGGATTATTAAATGCTATAATTACACCTTATGTTCTTAAATTTAATAAGGATTTTTATAATAAAAAATTAATAGAACTATGTAATATTATAGTGGATGATATAAAGACAAACGATCAAGCATTGGAATACATAATTGAGTGGCTTTATCATATAGGAGTACCTAAGGGATTAAAAGATTATAATCTACATGAAAGTATAATAGATGGATTAGTGGACAGAGTTAGAGAGGATAAGGGATTAGCTAAAGTTAATCCAAGAGTAATTCAAAATTCTGATTTGCAAAAAATATTTTTGCGGATTTTAAAGGAATGATAAATATGAATGAAGAAATTAGGCTAGATGAAAAAGGAAGGATTTTAAATCCATTGATTTGTAGTAGCGATTGTTTAATTCAAGAACTACATAAATATTTTAATTGGTTTTCAGGAGTACCTGATAGTGTATTTAAAAAAATAATACCTAACTTGAAGCCATATATAGCTGCACCTTCAGAAAATCATGCAGTATCAATGGCTTTTGGAGCAAGATTAGGAGGGGGCAATCCTTGTATTCTTATTCAAAATAGTGGATTAGGTCTTTTAGGAGATGCACTATATGGTTTGCAACATTTGTATAAAATAGGATTAGTTATATTTGTTGCTCTAAGAGGTGAATTAGAATGGGAAGAAATTCAACATCATTTATGGGGAAAAAATACTGTGCAATATTTGAGGGTATTAAATGTAAAAATTTATGATTTCCAAGAAAATGGTTTAAAAACTGTACAAGAAGCCGCAAAATATGCTTTTAAAAATGAAAAGCCAGTAGCAGTAATTGTACATAGGGGGAACATAAATGAATAGAATTGAAGCTATAAAATATATAATAAATAAACATCTTGATGCAGCAATTATATTTAGCAATGGCTTAACATCTAGAGAGGCTAGCTATATAACTGATAGACGTGGGAATTTTTATATGTTGCATGCTATGGGAGAAGCTTTGTCTGTAGGAATAGGTTTAAAATCATTTAGAAAAGATTTAGAAGTTGTAGTTGTAGAAGGAGATGGAAATGCCATTATGGGATTATCTAGTATAACTAATTTACCTATAGAGGGGCTTTATTATTATATATTAGATAATGAAGTTTATGAAACAACAGGATCACAAGCTACGCCAAGATTAAATTTGGATAATAGTATATGTAATATAATAAAGATAAGTAAAGGGTCTATTGGAGCGCCTAATCCTCCATCACCAGATATTATAATTGGTAATTTTAAAGGTTGGATAAATGGCTTAACAAAGGAGGGTTAATTTAATATGAAAAGAAGAATAAAGTTAGGAAATATTGAAATTGGAGAAGGTTTACCAACATTGATGATAGCAGAAATAGGACTTAATCATAATGGGAGTATTGAATTAGCTAGAGAAATGATTAAAGCTGCGGCACTGTCAGGTGCTAATATGGTTAAATTTCAAAAAAGATGTCCTGAAAATTTAGCTATAAGTAGTTTTTTAGATGCACCATTTTTAAAATGTCCTTTGTTCGGAAGTACACAAAGAGAAGTAAGAAATAAATTAGAGTTAAATTATGAACAAATTAAAGAATTAAAAAGGTATTCAGAAGAATTAGGGTTATTATTTTCTATGTCTGTGTTTGATAACGAAAGTTTAAAAATTGCTCAAAAGTTAAATTTACAGGTTATTAAATTAGCAAGTCATAGTGCAACAAATGCTCCTTTATTAGAAGAAATAGCTAAACTTAATGTTCCTGTTATTTTAAGTATGGGAGGTTGTACTTGGAAGGAGAAGGATAAAGCTTTTAACATATTAAAAGATATACCATTAGCAATATTACATTGTATTAGTGCATATCCATGTCCAGAATCATTGATAAAGTTGGATACAATTAATGAATTGAAAAAAAGATATAATGTTGTTGTAGGATATAGTGGCCATGAGAATGGAATAGATATATCTGTAGCAGCTTCTGTGATAGGGGCCTCAATTATAGAAAGACATTTTACTCTAAATAGATCTATGGTTGGGTTAGATCATAAGATTAGTTTACATCCTAGTGAATTTTCTAATATGGTAAGTAGTATAAGAACTATAGAAAAATCAAGAGGTTTAGTTGAAGGTATAGCTCAAGAAGAGATTGCATCAAGAGAAAATTATCATGTTGCTGTATGTACTAAGAAAGATATGAAGAAAGGCGATATTATAAAATTGGATGATATAGTATGTAAACAACCATTAGGAAAACTGGGTGAAAATTTTAGTGGATTTGAAATAAGTGAGGTAGTAGGAAAAGAGTTGCTAATTGACTTAAATAGAGATGTAACAATAAGTAAAAAATATGTAAAATAAAAATAAACAAGTGATTGTTCACTTGTTTATTTTTAAAAGAGAGGATTAGTTGATATGAAAACATTACTTATACTAGGGGCGGGAAAAGAACAGGTTCCAGCTATAATAAGAGCCAAAAGAAAAGGTATATACACTGTAGTGTTGGATATGAATCCCCAGGCGGAAGGATTTAAGTATGCAAATGAACATTATATAATCAGTACAAGAGATGAAAAATCATTAATAGATTTTGTGAAAAATTATGATGGAAAAATAGATGGAGTGATAACCATAGCCAGCGATATACCTCATATGGTATCAAAAGCTGCAGAAGAAATAGGGGTAAAACATATACCTATAGAAGCTGCTTGTTTAACTGTAGATAAGCTTAAAATGAAAGAGGTTTTAAAAAAAGCTGGAATAAATGTACCTCCCTTTAGAAAAATAGGTTCATTAAGTGACTTAGAGAAATTTATAAAGGAATATGGGTATCATGTGGTTATTAAACCTGTTGATAATTCCGGGGCTAGAGGTGTTTTGAGATTAACTGAAGCAGTGGACTTAACATGGGCTTTTAGTGAAAGTAAAAGTAATTCTAGAAGTGGAGATGTAATGGCAGAAAAATTTCTAGAGGGTAACCAAATAAGTACAGAGGGCATTATGTATAAAGATAAATTTTATTTTACAGGTTTTTCAGATAGAAATTATGATAGGTTAGAAGAATTTGCACCTAGTATTATAGAAGACGGGGGAGCCTTTCCTACTGAATTATCAGAAAAAGCTAAAAAAATGATAAATGATGAGTTTGAGAAGGCAGTTAGAGCGTTAGGTATAAATTGGGGACCCGGCAAAGGAGATATGATATATAGTAATGGAAAGGCTTATGTGGTTGAAATTGCAGCCAGATTAAGCGGCGGAAATTTTTGTTACGATCAAGTGCCTCTAGGCACAGGAGTAGATATAGTAGATGCTTATATTGATATGGCAGTGGGAAATTCAATAAATACAGATTGTTTTAAAGCTAAATTTCAAAGGGGAGTAGCACAAAGATATTTTTTTCCCGGAGTAGGAAAAATAAAAAGTATATCTGGCCTTGATAAAGTGAAGAATATGAAAAATATAGTAAAGGTGGATTTTTTTATAAAGGAAGGAGATTTAATAGAAAAGCAGTCTAATCACACTACTAGAGTAGGGTATGTTATAGCGGTGGGAAAAGATAAAAATGAAGCTGTAAAATTTGCTGAAGAGGCTGTAAAGTCCGTAGAATTTACATTTGAATAATTTTAAGTACATCAATTTTATTCTTTAGGAGAGATAAACATGAAAAAATTAAAATTGTATACAGCATTCCATTTAAATTTAGCCTTTTCCTCTATTCCAGAAGAACAATATGCACTTGCTGTTGATAGATGCTACTGGCCTATTATAAGTATATTAGAAGAATTTGATAATATAAAATTCGGTATAGAACTTACAGCCTATACCCTTAAAAAAATTAAAGAAATAGACTATACATTTATAGAAAAATTAAAGGAACTATACAGTAAAGGAAAGTGTGAAATATTAGGCTCTGGTATGTCACAGGCCATATTTCCTTTAATTCCCCAAAAGGTTAATATAAAAAATTTAGAAATAGGAAATAAAGTATATAAAGATGTATTAGGTCAGGTGCCTTCAACTTCTTATGTAAATGAACAGTGTTATTCAGAGGGTATAGCAGAAGCTTATCATATTAACGGATATAAAAATTTAATTATGGATTACGATAACTCAAATTTATTCAATACATATCCCAAAGAGTTTAAATATAAATCTCATAAAATAAAAACATCTCGTGGAGAATTAAATTTGCTTTGGAACAATTCTATTGCTTTTCAAAAGTTTCAACGTTATGCTTTTGGACAGATTACCCTGGATGAATATTTAAGCTATTTAAATGCCCAGTTTAATGAAAAAGAGGAGAGAACTTTATGTATATATGGTTCTGATTTAGAAATATTTGACTATAAACCTGGAAATTATGACTGGTTTTATAACCCAAAGGCATCTGTAGAAATAGACAGAATCAAGAAACTGTTTAAGTTTTTAAATAACCACGATAAATTTGAATTTATACTTCCAAAAGACGCCGCAGAGGAAATTAATTCAGGCAAATTTATAACTATATCTACACCAGAATATCCTTTAGTATGTAAAAAACAGCCTAAATATAATGTAGTAAGATGGGCTGTAAGTGGACTTGAAAATACTAAAATGAATACTGAATGTAACAGGATATATGAGAATTTAAATTTTTTAAGTAAATTTAATAAAGATAAGGATGGACTTTGGAAAAATTTATCCTTGCTTTACGGCTCAGACTATAGGACTAAAACCACGGAATCGAAGTTTACCGAATATTATTCTCTTCTTGGTAAGACGGAGGCTATGATAGAAAAAGAACTAATGAATATAAAGAATTCTCATAAAAGCGCGTATGCCTTTGAATTAATAAATACCAGAAGTTCTGTTATAGAAGCTGGATTTATATATGAATGTAATGTTAAATTTAAGCAAGGAGAAGTATTTGAAGGAAAACATAAACTATTTTTAAATGGCAATCCTGTTAATTTTCAATTTGAAGATGTGGAATATTATAGAGAAGGTAGTATGAGGCAGTGTACCATTGTAATGGAACTACCCGAATTAAAACCAAAACAAAATATCTATGGTGAACTTAAAAATTATATCCAGTATAATTATAATGACTGGAGTATAAAGGATAATATAATAGAGACTAAAAGTGTAAAAATAGAATTTTCAAAAACAAAAAAGGGTACTATTGAAAATTTGATATTAAAAGATATAAATAAAAACAGTGTTTTAGGTCATATAGAGCATGGATATTATGATGATATAAGATATTCACCGGATTATTTTTCAGGACATACTATTTTAAGAGAGAATTCCCTAAGACAGATAACGGATTTAGATAAAAGCAGTATAATATATCCAGATAAAGAGGGGAAATTTAATATAAGAATACCTGTAAAATCCAAGATAACTGGGGAATTTGGAGAACTGTGGAAAATATATTATATATATATAAATGAAAGCAGGGTGGACATAGAGTATAATTTCAGATTTAAAGATATTTGTCCAATATTTTTCAGGACAGGCATATTGACTTTTAATCCGAAATTTTTTGATATAAATACCTTAAAATATAAAACGAATAATGGCGGCGGTATGGAGCAATATGGTTTAAAAGGTAAAAATTTTAATCAAGCAGATATGGTAAGTTTAAATGTATCTGCCAATGGATGCGTAGGAGCTACAGAGGAAAAGTTAATTTTGGAAGACAAAGATAAGAAGATTGTAATACAAAGAGATAATTCTTTATTGTATACTGTTCCTATGATTGAATATAGAGAAATAGATGAAAAATATATGCTGAGGGTATATCATTCTTTAAGTGAAACTGATGATACAGGAAGTATATTTTGGAGAGGACATGGAAAATTCAAAATGTCTATAGGCTGTAAGGAAACAAATATATTTAACAATGAAATATTTTTTATCTAAAATGTAGAAGGTGAGCTAAATGTTTGAGTTTAATAATAGTATTTCAGTTATTGGAACAGGATATGTGGGCTTGGTAAGCGGAGCCTGTCTTTCAGAGTTTGGTATGAATGTCATATGTGTGGATAGGGATTTAGAAAAAATAGAAAAATTAAATAAATTAGAGATACCCATATATGAACCAGGACTTTATGATATAGTGAAAAAGAATGTAAATATGGGAAGGCTGAGTTTCACAAGTAACTTTAAATATGCTGTTGAAAATTCAGAAGTTATATTTATTGCAGTAGGAACTCCTCCGCTGGAGAATGGTTCTGCAGATTTGGGATACGTATTAAAGGCTGCAGAACAGGTAGCTGGGTATATGAATGGCTATAAAATTATAGTAAATAAAAGTACGGTTCCTGTGGGAACAGGAAAAAAGGTGAAAGCTAAAGTAAGAGAAGTTTTGTTTAAAAGAGGAACAGATTATGATTTTGATATAGTATCAAATCCCGAGTTTTTAAGAGAGGGAGCTGCTGTGAAAGATTTTACACATCCAGATAGGGTGGTTATAGGTGTTGAAAGTGAAAGGGCAGAACAGGTGATGAAACAAATATATAATGTTTTATATCTTATAAGTGTTCCCTTTATCGTAACTAATTTAGAGACAGCAGAAATGATAAAATATGCTTCAAATGCTTTTTTGGCAGTTAAGATTTCATTTATAAATGAAATGGCTAACATATGTGAAAAAATTGGTGCTGATGTTCATCATGTAGCTAAAGCCATGGGACACGATGGCAGAATTGGCTCTAAATTTTTACACCCAGGGCCTGGGTATGGTGGCAGTTGTTTTCCAAAAGATACCAGGGCATTAGCTTATACGGCACAAAAATTTGGAGCAAAATCTAGTATTGTAGAAACAGTCATAAAGGCAAACGAAAATCAAAAAGAGAGAATGGTTCATAAAATAAAGTGTAAATTTAATGGTAATTTAAAAGGAGTACATATAGCACTTTTAGGATTGTCATTTAAACCTGAAACAGATGACTTAAGAGAATCACCAGCTCTTTATATTGGAAATAGATTGGTTGAAGAGGGTGCAGAGGTTTTTGTATATGATCCGGTGGCTATGACCAATTGCAAAAAACTCCATCCAGAGCTTAAAATCAATTATTGTAAGGATGAATATGAAGCTTGCATGAATGCAGAGGCAGTTATTTTAGCTACAGAGTGGAATCAATTCAGAAGTATGAATTTAAGCAGAATTAGAGATAAAATGAAAAGGCTATTGTTTTTGGATTTTAGAAATGTTTATGAACCGGAAAAGATGAAAAAACTTGGTTTTGAATATGAAGGAGTTGGAAGAAAGTGAAAACAATATTGGTTACGGGAGGAGCGGGATTTATTGGCTCCAATCTATGTGATAAGCTTCTGGATTTGGATTATAGGGTAATAAATTTAGATAATTTCAATTCTTATTATGATCCTAAAATAAAAGAGAAAAATATTGAAAAAGCTTTAAAAAGTGACAAATATGTTTTATATAGAGGAAATATACTTGATAGGAAACTATTGAATAGTATATTTGATGAAAATCATGTGGATTTAGTAATACATCTGGCTGCTATGGCGGGAGTGAGAAATTCATTAAAAGATCCACTGGGATATGTAGATGTGGACATTAAAGGTACTGTGAATTTGCTTCAAATTTGTGCGGAAAAAGGGGTAAAGAAATTTATAAATGCCTCTTCATCTTCTGTTTACGGTGTTAATTCCAAAGTGCCATTTTCAGAAGAAGACAATGTAGAACTACAAGTTTCTCCTTATGCTACTGCCAAAAGAGCGGCAGAATTATTTTGTTCTACATATACAAGGTTATATGATATAAGTGTTGCTTGTCTGAGATTCTTTACTGTGTATGGACCAAGACAGAGACCTGAAATGGCTATACATATGTTTACAAAAAATATATATGAGGGCAAATCTATAGATATGTTTGGAGATGGTTCAAGTAAAAGAGACTATACCTATATAGATGATATTGTAGATGGTATAGTGTTATTGATAGATAAAGATTTTAAGTTTGAAGTATTTAATTTTGGAAATAGTGAAACTATATCTCTTTTTGATTTGATAAAGACTATAGAAAATATTGTAGGTAAAAAAGCCATTATCAATAGAGTGGGTACACAAAAAGGCGATGTTCCTATTACTTATGCGGATATAAATAAAGCAAAAAGGATTATAGGATATGATCCTAAAGTTGATATAAAAGAAGGTATAAGTAGGTTTTTTTATTGGTATAAAAAATTTTTATATTAACCTGTAGAAATTTTTAAATTTATGGATTTTTACAGAAATATAAATTATATAGTACAATAAACGAATATTATACTATATATTTTACAATAACACATAGCTAATCTTGAAAAAACTCTTAAATAGCTCGTAAGGTCATTAAGAAAAATTTTTATAATCATCTGTTAGTGTAAATTGTATAAATATATAGTTATTTTATAAAGTAATTAAATAAGGCTAAATGGGAGAACAAGATGGGATATTATTCATATAAAAAAATTTTAATAGTAGGTGGAACAGGTACAATAGGGAAAGGATTAGTTAAAGAACTTTTAAAACAAAAGCCCAAAGTTATAAGAATACTCAGTCGTGATGAATATAAACAGTTTATCATGGAACGGGAATTTTGTTACAATAAGGTATTTAGATACTTGATTGGTGATATTAGAGATTATGAAAGAGTTGAAAGAGCTATGGCAGATGTTGATGTGGTATTTAATCTTGCAGCTATGAAACATGTGCCATCCTGTGAATATAATCCTTCAGAAGCTATTAAAACAAATGTTCAGGGAATGCAAAATATAATAAAGGCAGCCATAAATAATAATGTGGATTCTGTGGTGTTTACTAGTTCGGATAAAGCAATAAATCCTACCAATACTTATGGAGCTACAAAACTTTTGGCAGAGAAACTTGTACAAGCTGCTAATTTTAGTAAAGGCAGTGCAAAGACTAGATTTGTAACCGTCAGGTTTGGAAATGTCATGGGATCAAGAGGATCTGTTATACCTCTCTTTAAAAATCAAATAAAAGAAGATAAAAATATAACAGTAACAGATCCGGATATGACCCGATTTATGATGACATTAAGTCAGGCCGTAAAATTAATTATGACTTCTGCTGCTATAGCTTATGGCGGAGAAGCATTTATCTTAAAAATGCCTATTATAAAGCTGAAGGACTTGGCTGAGGTTATAGTGGAAGAGACTTGTAAAAAATTTAATATAAGTTCTGAAGATATAAATATTAAAAGTATAGGATTACGGGCTGGAGAAAGAAAGTTTGAAGAACTTATGACCAAAGAAGAATCAGAGTTTGCTTATGATATTGGAAATATGTATGCTGTGGTTCCACCTGTTTATTTTAGTCGTATGAAAATGTATTATTGTAATGAAAAAAAAGCTAAAATAGGCAGTTATAATTCTTGCGACATGGAAGTAATATCCAAGGAACATACGAGACAAATGCTTTTAGATGAAAAACTTGTGTGAAATTTATGATATTTTTATAAAGAATTTTTAGATGAGCTTTTTGATGATATAACCAAGAAATTCCAAAAGATTGAAAATGCAGTTGTATAGGCTGTCCGTTATTTATAGGCAAGTGAAAAATACCACATTACGTACTCTTTTTTTCTGATGTTTTATCTTGCACTTACAAAGAATGTATTTATGTTATAATATAGAGGTTATAAAAGATATAGCTGTATCAGCTTCAGGGGAGGTTAATTATATGAATACACTTGTAACAGGAGGGGCAGGTTTTATAGGTCGTTGGGTTGTAAAAAGATTATTAAGTGAAAATAATTCAGTTACTGTGTTAGATAATTTATCCAATGGAAGACTTGAAAATATAGAAGAGTTTAAAGATAACCCTCATTTTAAATTTATAGGTGGAGATATAAAGGATAAAAACAAGTTAAATAAAGTGTTTGAGGATAAATTTGATATAATATATCATCTTGCAGCATCTATAAATGTTCAGGACAGCATTAATGATCCTGAAACTACATTTTTCAATGATGCTTTGGGAACTTTCAATATACTTGAAAAAGCGAGATATCAGATGTTTGGGAAAAAGGGAAGAATGGATGGGAACAGCTGGGTACTCGATTCCAATGAAGATACTTATCCTTGTAAAATAGTATTTATGAGTACCTGTATGGTCTATGATGTATCAAAAGATGAAGGAATTTCTGAAATACATCCCGTAAAACCCGTATCACCTTATGGCGGCAGTAAAATTGCTGCAGAGAATATGGTGCTTTCTTACTATAATACATATAAGCTTCCAACTGTAGTTATAAGACCTTTTAATACTTATGGCCCTTTTCAAAAAACTGGTGGTGAAGGTGGAGTTGTGGCTATATTTATAAATAATGTACTTCATGGTAGAGATATAAATATATATGGTTCCGGAGAACAGACTAGAGATTTGCTCTATGTAAAAGATTGTGCTGATTTTGTAGTTGAATCTGGATATTCTCAAAAAGTAAATGGACAAATAGTTAATGCTGGAACTAGCAGGGATGTCACTATAAATGAACTTGCAGATATTATATGTGGTTCTAAAATTAAAATAAACCATGTAAAACATATTCATCCTCAGAGTGAAATAATGAAATTGAAGTGTGATTATTCCAGGGCCAAAAAACTTATTGGATGGCAGCCTAAATATACATTAGAACAAGGCATTGAGGAGACAAGAAAATGGATAGAGGGAACTAAACTTTTAAAGTGAATTCATATATAGCATTTTCTCAACTTTATTTGTCTATACGAAAACCACCTGCTATGCGGGTGTGTTCAGAATAGCTTAAGCGG
>ENA-UOOI01000392-UOOI01000392.1-fermentation-metagenome-genome-assembly--contig:-NODE-392-length-57337-cov-19.225341_pt1 | contig 57337 bp, 52 predicted proteins | sample MGYA00245779_ERZ724027 | MGnify/ENA primary metagenome ERZ724027 (study PRJEB28704, sample SAMN03018318) | fermentation metagenome | biome: anthropogenic terrestrial biome; feature: soil; material...
AAAAACTATTTATATAATACTTTATTTTTTTATTTTATTTTTAGGAGGTATTTTTATGAGTGGAGTGAATGGAGCAGATACTGTATTTGTGATTATGAGTACAGTTCTGGTAATGATTATGACTCCGGGACTAGCTTTGTTTTATGGAGGTATGGTTAGAGGCAAGAATACGTTAAATAGCACTCTTCACAGTTATTCGGCTCTGGCAGTAATCTCTGTTCAATGGATATTTATAGGATATACATTGTGTTTTGGAACAGATATTGGAGGATTAATAGGAGGATTAAATTTTGCAGGTTTGAAGGGAGTTGGAATTGCACCGAATGCAGATTATTCCAGTACAATTCCACAGCAGGCCTTTATGATGTTTCAGCTTATGTTTGCAATAATAACTTCAGCAGTTATATCGGGTTCTATTGCAGAGAGAATGAAATTTATTCATTGGGTTTTATTCCTATTTCTTTGGACGACAGTAGTATATGATCCTATTGCTCACTGGGTATGGGGAGCAGGAGGATGGCTTAAAAACCTTGGAGCTTTGGATTTTGCAGGGGGTAATGTGGTGGAAATAAGTTCGGGTGTGTCGGGGCTTGTTGCGGCATTGATGCTTGGAAAAAGAAAAAACGTGGGTAAACCCAGCAGTCTTCCATTAACCTGTTTAGGAGCTGGATTACTTTGGTTTGGGTGGTATGGATTTAATGCAGGAAGTGCACTGGCTGTAAACGGTGTAGCACTAAATGCTTTTATAACTACCAATACTTCTGCTGCAACTTCTGTTGTAAGTTGGACCATTTGCGAATACATATATAGAAGAAAAGTAACTTCCCTTGGTGTTGTCAGCGGCATAGTTGCAGGTCTCGTAGCCATAACTCCTGCAGCGGGTTTTGTAAGTCCTATGGCTTCAGTAGTTATTGGACTGGTGGCAGGAACCGTATGCTATATAGCTATTACTTTTGTTAAAGCTAAACTTGGATATGATGATGCACTAGATGTATTCGGATGTCATGGCATAGGGGGAATATGGGGCGGAATAGCCACAGGAATATTTGCCTGGAAATCCATAAATCCAGCAGGTGCCAATGGGTTGATACATGGAAATCCAAGATTGATAGGGATTCAGCTCATAGCTATTTTATCAAGTATTGCATATTCAGCTGTAGGAACATTTGTAGTAATTAAAATAATTAATGCTTTAAGTGGTATGAGAGCTAGTGATAGAAATGAACAGACGGGTCTTGATGTAACAGAACATGGAGAAGAGGCTTATGGAGGACTTGGTCTATAAAAAATAATTTAAATGTGTAAATATAGTTGAAAAGCTTTTGTAAAATAGTATAAAATCTATTTATAGAATATAAATATATACTTTCAGATAATGTTTTCATTAAAGTTAAGAATATTAATAGTTTTTACAATATTACTTATTTGATTATAATTATGGAGGACTATACTCTTGAATACAGCATATGTTATTTATATATCATTATTTTAAATTATGGTAAAAACTGAAGTATATATTTAAAAGGGAGGTAAAACAATGGCTGACAAACTTACAAAAATAGATATTATTACTTCTAAAGCTAGGTTAGATGAATTGAAGGATGCATTAAATGAAATTGGTATTGCAGGAATGACTGTTACAAATGTTTTAGGTTGCGGGGTGCAGAAGGGTCATAAGGAGTATTATAGGGGATTGACCATGGACATTAATCTACTTCCCAAAGTAAAGGTGGAAGTGGTGGTTTGTGAAGTGCCTGTGGAACTTGTTGTTGAAACTGCAAGAAAAGTTCTTCACACAGGAGAAATGGGTGACGGAAAAATATTTATTTATAATGTGGAAAATGTTATACGCATAAGTACTGGAGATGAAGGTAGAGAAGCTCTGCAATATAATACCAAGTCTTAGAAAGAGTTTAAATATTATGTAGGTTTATTAGGGAATGAAGTTATTTTAATAGTATAATGGAAAAGAGATACTTTAACGAAGGTATCTCTTTTTATTGAAGTGGTTTAAGAGGATAATAAAAGGAGATGAATATATGAAATTTAAAGGACTATGGGATGTTTATGAAATAAAAATAATTAATGGTGATGTTATAAATATGGAAATGCAATCTTTCATAAGAATTAATGAGAATAGAAGAGGACAGCTTCAACTTGGGGCTCTTACAGGGGATTTAACAGGGGAAATTATATATCAGGGCAGTAGTAAAAAATTCACATTTAGATGGCTTGGAATGGATAAAGTTAAAATGGTAAATGGAAGTGGATGGATTGAAATTGTGAAAGAGGATTTCATGGAAGGAGAAGTTACATTTTATAATGGAGAAAAATGGAGGATTTTAGCTAAAAAAAATAAATTTGTATAACATATGTTTAATTATACAATATCAGCATAACGGATTATTTAAATATAAACCAGTATATTCAATAAATGAGCAGAATTTCGCAGTATTTATTTAATTTGAATAATTTTAATTTTTTTTTAATAATTGAGAAGGAAAAAATAAAATATTGTAGAATGTATACAGTAAAATGCTTAAAATTGTTTAAATTACAAATTATTTAAGGAGGAGTAAAAATGAAGTTTTTAAAAGGGAAATTATTAAGGAATAGTTTGAAGGTACTTGGAAATGTGTCTTTATTTTTGTCCGCAGTGGTTGTGGTTGTGACATCAAGTGGGGGATCTTATCAACCTAAATGTCCTGAAGAACTTTTAAAATAATATATTAAGGAAATTTTTATAAAAACATGGTTGGAAGTTTTTACGGAAATTAATTCTTATCATAGTTTTTATAAAAATTTCCAATAATGAAGGAGGACAACTATGGAAAGTATAAGAGAAATAATATTAGATTTCATAGAAGTTATGCTCATTTTAGGGATTTTTCAAGCATTGTATAATGATAAAAGATTTATAATAAAAAACAAGATAAAATCAATGTTATTTACAATACTTTATATATGTGTAACTTATTGGAGTACATTTAATATGTTCATGGCTTCCCATACTCCAGTTGTTTTGATTAGTGGAATTTTATTAATGACTTGGATCATGAGAATAAAAATGTTTAATTCTTCAATAGTGCTTTGTCTATTTTTTACGGTAGTTTTTATTACGGAAAATTTTGTTGAAGTTATTGAAATGATTATATTTCATATAAATTTGGATCAAATTTTTTCGAATTCTGATTATTTTTGGATTTTTATATTAGTTGCTAAAACATTGCAAATAATTGGTGTAGTATTGATTTTGAAATTTAACAGTTATTTTATTAAGCTTAAATTATTTGAAGAAGAAGGAAAAATTTTTGCTAATCTAATAATTGAATTGGGAGTATTTAGTGTCTTTATGTTTTTTGCTAATTCTAGTATTTTTAATATAGAAAATATTCAAACCTATAATATCTTTATTTTCATGTTGTATTTTATATTTTTAATAGCAAAATTCAAAGGACTAAGAGAAAAAGAAATGCTTGTAAATATAAATAATACTTACAAGGTGCAGAAACAGCAAATTAAAAATATGGAGGAAATAATAAGCATAATAAGACAGGAAAAGCATGATTTTGCCAACCACATAAATGTTATACAGGGACTTTGTTTGCTCAACAAACCCAATACTGTGGAGAGAATAAACGATTATGTAAAGAAAATCTCCCACACAATACATGCTTCTTTCAGATATCTAGACACAGGGAACGATTACATAGATGGTATGTTGTCCATAAAGAACAATTATGCCATGAAAAACAACATTGATTTTAAAGTTATAATTGAAGAACCCTTTAGTCTAATAAAAATTAGAGAAGATGAATTGATAAGTATTGTAAGTAATCTTGTAGATAATGCCTTTGAAGCTTTTGATGAATCTTCTGTAGAAAATAAAGAAATATCAATCACTACTTTTAAAGAGGACATGAATTTTTGTATTGAAATAGCTGATAATGGAAATGAAGTACCAGAAAGCATAAAGACAAAGATTTTTGAAAAAGGTTTTTCTACAAAAAAGGAACAAAAAGATGGACATGGTTTTGGACTATATATTATCAAACAGTTGGTTGAGAAGAATAAGGGCAGTATATTCTTAGAGAGCACTCCCCAAAGGACCAAATTTACAGTAAAATTTAAAATGGAGGATTGGCTAAATGGATAGATTTATAACCTGCGTGGTAAATAAAATTGCTAATACTAATCCAGAGTTTTCAGAGTTGGAACTAAAAAAAATAGCTTATGGACTGGAGTGTATCATTGATGAGATAACAAAAATTATCCCTTATTTTATAATATTCTGGATATTTTCTCTTCACAAATACTATTTAGTAATTCTTCTATTTTTTTGCCCTATTAGATTATTTACTGGTGGATACCATGCCAAAACTTACTGGGGATGTTTTTTTATTACGTTTATTACATTCACAGCTATAATTTTTATGGGTAAATATATTTTAATTAATAAAATGATTTTAATAGCTTTGCTTGGTATATCCTTTATACTTGTGTGTATTTTTGCTCCTGTAGATAATGTTAATAAGAGGATAAAAAGTGAGCAGTGGAGAAGAAAAGTAAAACGTATTTCTATAGCGATTACTTTTTCTTTAAGTGTATTGTGTTATTTTTTGCCTCAGGCATTTTTAAATACTGCTGTGATTTCTATTACTTTTTCAGCAGCACTTATGGTGCTTGGTAAAATAATAGATTTAAAAATATCTTAATATAAATAAATATATGGTTATCTCACATAATACAAGGGATATTTTTCTCTATGATAAATTTTACTTGTTAAATAGTTTTGTAAGCCAGGTATTATGTGAAATATTTGTTATGTGATTATCTTATAAAATTAGTAATTGCCATTGCTTCTTTTTCAGGTAATAAAATTCCCGCCTTTTTTCCTGCCTGGATACATTTTAAAAGCCAGGCCATATTTTTCCCCAGTGTTCTCATTGTCTGCATTCCTTCTAAATCCTGTTTTACCTCTTCTGGAGTGTTTCCATGGACCATATTCCAATATTGAGAGGATACCACAGGCATATTTGAAATGGTAAAATATTTATTCAACTGTTCAAAGGCAGCTGTTGCGCCTCCTCTTCTGCAGCTTACAATTGCAGCTCCTGGCTTATATTGGAAACAATCTCCTGCATAAAAAAATCTGTCAAGGAAAGATGTTATAAGACCAGATGCAGATGCATAATGTACGGGAGAACCAAATATAAAACCATCTGCTTCTTTAGCCTTTTCTAAGGCCACATTTACAGTATCATCATCAAATACACACTTACCCTTACCGGATTTAGTTTTAAAGCAATTGTTACAGGCTGTACAACCTATAATAGGTTTATTTCCTATGTGGAAAATTTCTGCTTCAATCTTTTCTTTTTCCAGTTCTTTTGCTATTTCACATAAAGCAGTATAAGTACATCCTCTTGCTTTTGGGCTTCCATTTATAAGTAATACTTTCATAATTAACACCTCATTTTAATTTATTATTAATAATATTACCACATAATTTAATAATATGGTTAAAAGGTAAAAATCCTTTTTATAGTGTTTTTAAATTCTGTGCAGTAAGAGAGTCAGAAGGTTAGGATAGCATTATTTTATTTAGAATATATATTTTTTATGGATAAAATAGACAAAAAGTAAATTATTTGATATAATGTAATAAAATATATATGAAAGGAGAGTTGTTATGGAAAACAAAAAGACAGTGGAATTGGTTTTGGGACTTATTGGAGGTATTTTAGGAATCATAGCAAGTATATATTCAATGAACATTGGAGGATTGGCATCTGTATTTCATGTTGACAGGGCAGTTACAGTGAACAATTTTGGCATAGGAGCTATAGTTTTATCCATACTGGGGATCATAGGCGCTTTAATTGTAAAAGATAAAAGAAAACTTGGAGGAGCGTTTATGATTGTTGCAGCTTTAGGAGGACTTTTATGTATAACTTATCTTTATATTCCGGCAGGTATACTTTTGATAATTCCTGGTTTAATGAGTGTTATAAAGAAAAAAGATGAAAGTAAACCTAAAGCAGCTGTATAAAGGGTACTTCAAACACATATGTAAACCTTGGCTTGATTTTCAAGTCAGGGTTTTTATTTTTTTGTATTTGGATAGAAATATCTTTGATTTTCATATTTCATGTTAATTAAACTTAATATAAATAAAAAAACTCATCCTTTTTATGATAGTTTATACTGATTCCGAAAGGAGGTGTTTTTTTATGGGTAAAATTGAAGACATATTAAGGGAAATAGAAGCATTAAGAGTCGAATTAGTAAAAACCATTGAAAGCAAGAAAAATTTGCTTGATCCGGATATAGTCAGAGAAAGTCAAAGATTAGATTTGATTTTAAATGAGTATAACAAGATGATTGAGCAAAAAATACATGATGTGAAAGACTAGCAAAAAGAGAGGCTTTTAGCCTCTCTCGCAGTTTAAAAATTTAATCCTAATTTTTTATTGATGTCTAAAATATAAGAAACAAGATTTTCCCTTAAGTCCGTGCGTTTTAAGGCATATTCTATATTAGCTTCAATAAATCCTAGCTTGTCACCTATATCATATCTTTTGCCCTCAAAGGAATAGGAATATATAGCTTCTTGTTTAAGTAATTCTTTTAATGCATCTGTAAGCTGAATTTCGTTACCTTTTCCGGGCTTAGTTCTCTCAAGTATATCAAATATCTCAGGGGTTATTATATATCTCCCAAGTATAGCAATGTTGGAGGGAGCTTCTTCTTTTTTAGGTTTTTCTATCATATTTTTTATTTTATGAACTTTATCATCTATTTGGATGCCTTCAATAATTCCATATTTAGATACATCTTTTTTATTCACAGATTGTACGCCTATAATGGAAGTATTGTAATTATTATAGCAGTTAATCAACTGTTTCAGGCAGGGTACTTTACTATCTACTATATCATCCCCTAGTATAACTGCAAAAGCTTCATTGCCTACAAAGGCTTTGGCAAGACTTATAGCGTGACCTAATCCTTTTGGCTCTTTTTGGCGTACATAATATATATTCACCATATTACTTATATTCTGAATTAATTTAAGCAATCCATCTTTATGGCTGTTTTTTAATTCATCTTCAAGTTCTACGGATTTGTCAAAATGATCTTCTATAGACTTTTTATTTTTACCTAAGATTATCAATATCTCTTCAATACCGGAATTAACGGCTTCCTCTACTACATATTGAATTGTAGGCTTATCTACTATTGGCAACATTTCTTTAGGCTGAGCCTTTGTAGCAGGTAAAAATCTTGTTCCTAAACCAGCAGCGGGAATTACTGCTTTTTTTATACTCATATCAGCGTACCACCTTTTTATTTTGATTATTTAACGTGAGAATGTCACTCTATTTTTAATGTTCTCTTTGATCTTATATCAAATTATATCTTCCCTTTGTTGTATAAATATCAAAAATTTGTGTGAAATTTATGTGATTATAACTCTTTTCCATGACTTTCCCTTTGATATTGAATAAATTTCTCTAGTATGGTTGAATTGCTTTTGAAAAAATTATTTAGTGTTTCAATTTTTTTTAATGCATTTGAAGTTATATTATGTTCTATGAGTTCCACATTTATTAATATGTCTTTTTCAACTCCTATTATATTTAAAAATTGTTCAATTATAATATGGCGATTTAAAAGAAATTCTCCCACCTTTGTACCTTTTTCCGTAAGTTGTATAATTCCATATTTTTCATAATTAACAAATCCTAATTTGGTTAATTTTTGAACCATTTTAGTTGCAGAGGATGCTTTTACGTTTAATAATTCTGACAGGTTATTTGTACGGGCATAACCTTCTTCTAGGTAGCATCTATAGATCATTTCCAGGTAATCTTCCATACTGTGAGTAAGACTGTTTTTTTCTTTTTCTAAAATTTCATATCCTCTTACAGTATGAAAGGATTGATTATTATCCATAAACAACACTTCCTAAATATAAACTTGGTGTTCTTCTAAAGGTATATGTTAAATAGTTGTGTATAATTACTTTTAATGTGGGTATTGACTTTAAATTTAATTTATGATAATATGGGCAAGACAAAATTTAGTACTGAACCTTTAAGACTAGTTCCGTGAAGCTAGGAAGGCAGGATAAAATTATGTTGTTATTATATTTATGGTATAATAATGCCTTCCAAAAGAGGAAGGCATTTTTTTAAGCCTTTAAATTTAGCACAGAGATGCTGACAAGGAGGAACAAAATGTTAAAAGGAAGACATTTAATTGACGTAATGGATTTTTCCATAGAAGAATTAGAAGAAATATTTAAACTTTCAAATGAAATAATATCAAAGGAAAAGGAATTTTCACATATTTGTCAGGGAAAGCTTCTGGCCACCTTGTTTTATGAACCAAGTACCAGAACTAGATTAAGTTTTGAGTCAGCTATGTTGAGATTAGGCGGAAAAGTGATGGGATTTTCAGAACCAGGATCCAGTTCAGCCTCAAAAGGTGAGAGTATAGCAGATACAATAAGGATAATTGGCTGTTATGCGGATATAGCTGCTATGAGGCATCCTAAAGAAGGAGCTCCAAAAATTGCGGCTATGTATTCTCCTATACCTGTTATAAATGCGGGAGATGGTGGGCACCAGCATCCTACCCAAACTCTTACAGATCTTTTAACTATTAAGTCCATAAAGAAAAAGTTATCCAATCTAAAAATAGGCTGTTGTGGTGATTTGAAATTTGGAAGAACAGTTCATTCACTTATCAAGGCCATGTCAAGGTATGAAAACAATAGTTTTACACTAATATCTCCAGAAGAATTAAAAATTCCTAATTATTTAAAAAAAGAATTAAATAGTAAAAATGTTAAATATAAAGAAACTAAAAATTTGGAAGATTCCATAGAATCTTTGGACATATTATATATGACTAGAGTTCAGAAAGAAAGGTTTTTCAATGAAGAAGATTATATAAGACTTAAGGATAGTTATATACTTGATAAGAGAAAAATGTCCAGGGCATCAAAGGACATGATAGTTCTTCATCCACTACCTAGGGTTAATGAAATTTCCTATGAAATAGATAAGGATCCAAGAGCATATTACTTTAAACAAGCTAAATATGGTATGTATGTTAGAATGGCTTTAATGACAAAATTACTTGGAATTCAGTAGGGGGGATTATATAATGCTTACAATTAATAGTATAAAAAATGGAATTGTAATTGATCATATAAAAGCAGGATACGGAATGAAAATATATGAGTATTTGGAACTTAATAAAGCTGATTATTCTGTAGCCCTTATAATGAATGCGGAAAGTAAGAAGCTGAAGAAGAAAGATATAATTAAAATAGAAAATAATATAGAATTGGATTTGGCTGTACTTGGATTTATAGACCCTAATATAACAATTGATATTATAAAAGATGAAGCAATATATGAAAAGATAAAGTTAAAGCTGCCAAACAGGGTGGAAAACATTATTACCTGTAAAAATCCAAGGTGTGTAACTTCTGTAGAAAAAAACATACCTCACATTTTTAAACTGGTAGATGAAAATACAGGAGAATATAGATGTGAGTACTGTGACCAGATATATGAGAATTTATTGTTATAAAATGGTTTAAGATTAGGAGAGGATTAAATATGGAACTTCTAATAAAGGAAGCTAGAATAGTTGATTATTATCAGGACTTTATAGGAGATATTTATATAGCTGATGGAATTATAAATAAAATAGGGGTAAACTTAAATGAGAGATGTCTTAAAATAGATGGAGAAGGATTGGTAGTTATGCCCTCTTTTGTGGATCTCCACGTACATTTTAGAGAACCTGGGTTTACCAGAAAAGAGGATATAGAAAGTGGAAGCAGGGCTACAGTTAAGGGAGGATATACCATGGTTAATCTTATGGCAAATACAAACCCTGTTTGCAGCAGTATGGATATTGTAGACTATGTTTTAAACAGAGCAAGGCAGTTGGGACTTATAGATGTACATCAGTGTGTATCTATAACTGACAATTTTGGAGGAAAAGATATAAGTCATTTGGATAAGTTGGATAACAGGGTGAAGATAATATCCGAAGATGGAAAAGATGTAGCAGACAGCAGTGTTATGCTTGAAGCTATGGTAAAGGCTAGGGAGTTAGGGAAGATAGTTATGTGTCATTCAGAGGATCACTCTCTTTCGAATATAGATATGAGATTAGCTGAAAATATAATGACCTGGAGAAATATTGCCTTGTCCCAATTTACAGGCTGTGCTGCGCATATAGCCCATGTAAGTACAAAGGAGGCTATGGAGTATATAATAGAAGGTAAAATTAAGGGATTTAATATAACCTGTGAAGCTACACCACATCATATAGTACTCTATGAAAATGACTATAGGGTAAATCCACCTATCAGGACAAAAGAAGACAGGGATTTTTTAATAGAAGCAATTAAAGATGGCTGGGTAGATACCATAAGTACGGATCATGCTCCTCATACTAGTGAAGACAAAATGCAGGGAGCACCAGGCATATCGGGAATAGAAACAGCCTTTAGTCTATGTTATACAAACCTTGTGAAGGGTGGACATATAACTTTGAACAGACTTTCAGAGATAATGTCTAAGAATCCTTCTGATATATTAGGTGTGAAAAAAGGAAGGATAACTGTAGGCTATGATGGAGATTTGGTATTACTTGATTTAAATAGAGAACACAATATACAAAAAGATAAATTTTTATCCAAGGGCAAGAATACTCCTTTTGAAGGATATAGGGTCTTTGGCGATGTAGTTAAAACAATAAAGGCGGGAAAGGTTGTATTTGAAAGATAAATCCATCTGATTGGAGTTGAAGGATATGATTATAGATGAGTTGTATGAAACTGTAAATAAAAAAGGAAATGTATGCGTAGGCTTGGATACATCATTTTTTTATATACCAGAAGGTATAAGAGAGAAACATGAAAATGTAGAAGATTCTATATTTGAATTTAACAGAACCATAATAGACAGCACTTTAGATGTGGCTGCCTGTTATAAGGTTCAGATTGCATATTATGAAGCTCTTGGTATTGAGGGACTTAGAGCCTACAGTAAAACTTTAAAATATATAAAGGATAAAAAGGCTCTTTCCATTGCAGATATTAAAAGAGGAGATATAGCAAAAACAGCTGAAATGTATGCAAAGGCTCATTTTGAAGGGGAATTTGAAAGTGACTTTGTAACCCTGAACCCATACATGGGTTTTGATACTATAGATCCTTATTTACCCTATGTAAAAAATAATAATAAAGGATTATTTATATTGATAAGAACCTCTAATAGTGGAGCTAGGGATCTCCAATATATAAGTACTAGAAAAAATACAAAAGTATATAATATTGTAGGGGAGAGGGTAAGTTCTCTTGGAGAGAAGTATATGGGAGATTGCGGGTATAGTTCTCTTGGAGGGGTAATGGGCTGTACTCATCAGGAAGAAGGCATAAAACTTAGAAAAAAGTTAAAAAATGTGTTTTTTTTAATACCGGGATATGGAGCACAGGGAGGTACTGCAGAGGATATAGCAGCCTATCTTAAAAAGGGAAATGGGGGAATAGTAAATTCCTCAAGAGGCATACTACTTGCTTATAAGAAGGAAGAGGATGGATTTAAAAATTATGGACAGTGTGCAAGACAGGAATGTATTAAAATAAGAGATGATATTTTTAAAATATCACAAAAATAATAATTCTTAAAGTTAGAATATTTTAGAATGGAGAAAAAATTACATTGAATAGTAAATTGGATTATACTGTTGAAAGAATATTTGAAAATAGAAAAATAACTGAAAATTTATATGAACTTGAAATACAAGGTGATTTCAAGGGAATACCAGGACAGTTTTATATGTTGCGATGCTGGGATATGGAGCCTGTACTTTGGAGACCTTTAAGTATACATCATCTAGATAATAAAAGAATAGTTCTTTTATACCATGTAACAGGAAGAGGAACCAAAAAGCTCAGCAATTTAAAATCAGGAGATGAAATTAAAATTTTAGGACCTCTTGGAAATGGTTTTTATATAGAAAATATAATGAAAAAAAATATTGCTGTAATAACAGGTGGAATAGGTATCGCTCCTATGTTTTACATAGTAGAGAATATAAGAGAGAAAATTAAAAAAGATGAACTCCTTTATAAGGATTGTAAATTGGATTTGTATGCAGGATTTAAAGATAATGCATATTGTATGGAAAAATTCAAGCCCCTGGTGGACAATATCTACGTTTCCACGGAAAGAGGAATAGAAGGCAAAAGGGGATATATAACAGATATATTTGAACCGGAAAAATATGATGTGGTATTATGCTGTGGGCCCCAGATAATGATGAAAAAGGTAATAAATATGTGTAGAGAAAAACAGGTGACCCTATATGTATCTATGGAAAATCGAATGGCCTGTGGAATTGGGGCTTGTCTTGTATGCACCTGTAATACTGTTGATGGAAATAAAAGGGTATGTAAAGATGGGCCGGTTTTTTTAGGTACAGATATAGTTATAGAATAAGATATATTTAAAAGTTAAGAAGAAGGGAAGATTAATTATATTGATAGATATATGTGGTGTGAAGTTTAAAAATCCTGTAATTGCCGCTTCTGGAACTTTTGCTTTTGGAATGGAGTACAATGAAATTTATGATGTATCTAAATTGGGAGGCATATGTTCTAAAGGGCTTACACTGAATAAAAAAGAAGGTAACCTTGGCATAAGGAGTTTTGAAACCAGAGGGGGAATGTTAAATAGTGTAGGACTTCAAAATCCTGGAGTGGAACATTTTATAAAAGTGGAACTCCAAGCCATGAAAAAATTTAACACGGTTGTTATAGCCAATTTGGGAGGAAATAGTGAAGAGGAATACATAAAGGGAGTGGAAAAATTAAATGACTCTGCAGTGGACATCATAGAGCTTAATATATCTTGTCCTAATGTAAAAAGTGGGGGTATGGCTTTTGGAATAAAGTCTGAAGTGGCTGGTAGAATTGTGGATGCTGTAAAGAGGGTGTGCAGAAAGCCTCTTATGGTAAAACTTTCTCCTAATGCGGAAGATATTGTAGATATGGCTTATACCTGCTGTGAAGCAGGGGCAGATGCACTTTCTCTTGTAAATACATTTAAAGCTATGGCTGTGGATATAGAAAATAGAAAAGCTGTATTTGACAATATAACTGCAGGACTTTCAGGGCCTGCAATAAAGCCTATAGCTCTTAGAATGGTGTATGAAGTTTCAAAGGTTGTGAATATTCCTGTGGTGGGAATAGGTGGAATATGCAGCGGTCAGGATGCATTGGAATTTATAATGGCGGGAGCCAGTGCCGTACAGGTTGGAACAGCTAATTTTATAAAGCCGGATATTTGTTTGGATATAATAAGCGGCATAGAAAAATACATGGAAAAAGAGAAGATTAAAAATTTGGATGAAATAAGAGGAATAATATAAGGGGTGAGGTGTATTATGGATAATTTAGTTATAAAGGAGTTAAAAGAGGTAGGTGCACTTTTAGAGGGACATTTTTTACTTTCTTCAGGAAAGCATAGTGATAAGTATTGTCAGTGTGCAAAACTTTTACAATACCCTTCTAGAGCAGAGAAGGTAATAAAAGTTATTGCGGATAAATTGAAAGATGTGGATTTTGATAAAATAGTAGGTCCTGCCATGGGAGGAATTCTGGTTTCCTATGAACTTGCAAGACAAACAGGAAAACCTGGTATATTTGCGGAAAGACAGGATGGAAATATGATTGTAAAAAGAGGATTTGAAATAAATAAAAGAGAAAAAATAATAATATCAGAGGATGTAGTTACTACAGGCAAATCTTCTTTAGAAGTTGCAAGGGTAATAGAGGGACTGGGAGGAGAAGTTGTAGGCATATGTTGTATAGCAGACAGAAGGGCAAAAGATATTAATATACCTTATCCCATTTATAGTGCGCTAGAACTGGATATAAATACTTATGACCAAAAGGATTGCCCTATGTGCAAGGAAGGACTTAAGTATATAAAACCTGGAAGCAGAGAGATTAAGTGACAATTTACAATGCACAGTTTACGGGATTCATAGTTTGTAATGTACAATTATAGTATGCATTGAGTATGATTTAAAATAAGTTTATAGAAAATTTATATGGAATTCATTTCTTTAATAGTAAATTAACTATTTATAAAACTTAAAGGATTTATATTATAATTAATTGAATTTTTAGAAATGAATTTAATTTTTGGTGCGGAAACTTAAGGTTGTTTTTAAAGTATCATATTTATACTATGAAAATTTTATGTTTGGCAATTTTAATATGTTTATAAAAAATTATTACTATTTATCTCATTTTTGAGGTATAATAAGTAATAATTTTTAACATAGTATGTTATTATATACATGGAGAATTTGAATAATTTCCTTGAAAATATGAGCTTGATATTATATATTTTTAATTTCTGTTTCTACTAAATATGGAGTATAGGAGGAGTTTTTTAGTGGGTAAACCAAGTATTTTTAGCAAAGAGTATGGAAAAAAGATGAGACGACGAAGGAGAAATGTAGTTATATTGGTTATACTATGTTTACTGGTGATAAGTCTAGGTATAATTTATATAAGAGGAGCATTTAAAGATGTGGTAAATACCAAAAATGCAAAGGTTAATAATTCAACTGTGAAGGAACAGATTAAAGATGACAGTAAAAATGTACCTCAATCCAGTAACAAAACTGAAAGTAAGGAAAAAGACACGAAAAAAGAAAATTCCTATAAAGTACAACTAAGTGATGGCAGAGATATTACATTAACTTATGAAGGGGATAGCAGTAATAAGGTATTTAAAAGTGTTGCTGCAGCATCCGGGGATTTGACTTATGATATTAGCCCATCACACAAGAATGTGACTTTATTTGATAATACAGCTCAAAATATATTATTAGTTGATATAGATGGTAATAAACAGGATATAACAAATCAACAATATGTTTCTACTTCGGGAGATGTTATACAGAAAAGTTCTCAAGTAGCAAGTAATCCATCCTATATATGGTGTTCTTCTCCAAAATTCTTAGATGAAAATAATGTTGCATATATAAGTCAACTTCCTTGGATTGGAAAAACCACAAAATATATTTGGATAGAAAGCATTCAAAATAAAAATCATGTTATGGTGCAGGGGGTACAGGGAGAAAATGTACAATTGGGTGAACTTACAGAAAAAGGACTTACTGTAACTGCAGATGGAGCCACCTTTTATATAACGGCTTCCGGTGCTGTAAGTCAATAGGAAGGAAGTATCTTAAGTTAGATAATATTTTTTGGAGGCATTATGAACATAGGATTGTCTTCCGCCAGTTTTTATCCCAATATAAATACAGAAGACAGTATAACTTTGATGAAGAAGCTGGGATTTGATTGTGGGGAAGTATTTTTAAACAGCACTAGTGAATATGAGGAGGATTTTGCAAATATAATTTTGGAACAAAGTTTGGAGAATAATTTTAAGATTAATTCTGTACATGGTTTTTCTTCTTCTTTTGAACCCTATTTATTTGATAAGTATAAAAGAAGAAGAGATGATTCCTTCTTTCAATTTCAAAAAATATGTAAATTCACCAAGATTGTGGGAGCTGATTGCTACACTTTTCATGGAATGAGAAATAAAAAATTAAATGAAATTTCAAAAGAATTTGTATTTGATATATATGATAAATTGTTATATATATCGAAGGAGAAGGGTATAAAGCTTTGTCAGGAAAATGTATTTTGGTGTATGTCAGGTAATATTGATTTTTTATATATGCTGAAGGAAAGGTATGAAGGCTCCATATATTTTACCCTAGATATAAAACAGGCGTATAGAGCAGGAAAGATTCCTGAAGAATATATAGAGGTTATGGGAAATTCTATAGAAAATCTACATATAAATGACAGGGATGGAAAAAATTCTTGTTTGATTCCGGGAAAAGGAGATGTAAATTTTAAAAAAATATTTTGTAAATTAAAGGAAATAGGGTATAATAAGATAGGGATAATTGAAGTATATAGGGATAATTATAAGGAGTATAAGGAACTAAGTGCTGCGGGAGAGTATATTAAAAGTTGCTTTACATATTAAAAAAAACTATAAAAGTTATGTTTTTTGATATATAATTATAATACTACTGTTTTTTAGTATTATGCGAGAAATATGTAATTTTAATATAAATATGAGGGATTCATATCAAATAAACTGTAGAGTAAGTAATATACTAGGCATATAGGAATGTTTATAAAGATATGGTATAATGGCATAGTTGAATATAAGAGTGTAGAGTAACTAGTTAGTAGGAGGAATTTTATAATGAATGTTAAAATGGAAAAAATAGAAGAGAATGTTGTAAAATTAGAGATAACTGTAGAAGCAGAAAAATTTAATGAATCTATGAAAAAAGCCTTTGCTAAAAATGCAAAGAAATTTAATATACCAGGATTTAGGAAAGGCAAGGCACCTATGAATATAATCAAAAAATATTATGGTGAAGGTGTATTTTATGAAGATGCAATGAGTTTTTGCTGTGAAAGTACATATCCAGAGGCATTAAAAGAAAATAATGTAAATCCAGTAGACTATCCTAAAATTGAGGTGGTTCAAATTGGAGAGGGAAAAGAATTTATATATACAGCAAAAGTGACAGTATTTCCAGAGGTTAAGCTTGGAGAATACAAAGGACTTGAAGTAAAGAAAAATACATATGAAGTTAAAGAAGAGGATATAGAACAAGAATTGAAAAATATGCAGCAAAAGGATGCCAGAATAGAAACAAAAGAGGATGGAAGTATAGAAAATGGAAATATAGCTATAATAGATTTTAAAGGCTTTGTAGATGGCAAGGAATTTGAAGGTGGAGAAGGACAGAATTATCAGCTGGAAATTGGTTCTGGAACCTTTATAGATAACTTTGAAGAACAGTTAATAGGATTGAAGACAGGTGACTCAAAGGAAGTTAATGTGAAATTCCCTGAAGAGTATGGAATAGATGATTTAAATGGAAAAGAAGCTGTGTTTAAGGTAACAGTGAAAGAAATAAAAGTTAAAGAAGTTCCTGAATTGGACGATGAATTTGCAAAAGAGGTATCAGAATTTGATACATTGGAGGAAGTTAAAGAGGATATAAGAAATAAAAAGCAAGAGGCAAACAAATTGAGAGAGGAAAGGGAACTTGAAGAAGCAGTTTTAGAGGCAGTTTGTTCAAATACAGAAATAAATATTCCTGAAGTAATGGTAGAAAAAGAAGTTGATAATATGATTAGAGATTTGGAAACTAGGTTAAAATATCAGGGACTGGATCTTGAAACATATTATAAATATACTAATAATGATGAGCAAAAAGTGAGAGAATATATGAGAGAAACTTCTCAGAAAAAGGTAAAGGCAGATCTTGTAATTACGGAAATAGCAAAAGTGGAAAAAGTAGAAGCAACGGATGATGAAATTAAGGAGAAGTCCACTGAAATAGCTAAGCAGTATGGTAGTGATGATGTGGAAAAAATGGCAAAGATAATTTTCGATGGACAGAAAGAATATTTGAAAATGCAGATAGTTAATGAAAAAGTAATAAAATTGCTAGTAGACAGCAGTAAAATAATAGCATAATATTATAAAGTATAAAAATTAATTGTCAGAAGGTTTTCTGGCAATTAATTTCAAATATATAGATAATTGCACTTTAATGTTGAAGTTTTGATTATTGGATTTTTGCAAGGATCTATAAAAATTATTATGTAAAAGGAGGAAAGTTTTATGAGTTTAGTACCAGTAGTTGTAGAACAGACTAATAGAGGGGAAAGATCTTATGATATTTATTCTAGACTTTTAAAGGATAGAATAGTAATGTTAAGTGAGGAGGTAAATGATGTTACTGCAAGTCTCATAGTAGCACAGCTGTTGTTCTTAGAAGCAGAGAATCCTGATAAAGATATATACTTTTACATAAATAGTCCAGGGGGTTCAATAACAGCAGGAATGGCAATTTATGATACAATGCAATATATAAAATCAGACGTATCTACTATATGTATAGGAATGGCGGCATCTATGGGTGCATTTTTGCTTACAGCCGGGGAGAAAGGTAAGAGATTTGCTCTTCCAAATTCTGAAATAATGATACATCAGCCTCTTGGAGGATTCCAGGGTCAGGCAACTGATATTGGAATTCATGCGGACAGAATACTTAGAATAAAGAAAAAATTAAATGCTATAATTAGCGAAAAGACAGGTCAGTCAATTGAAAAAATTGAAAGAGACACAGAAAGAGACAATTTTATGACGGCAGAGGAAGCTAAGGAATATGGATTGATAGATGAGGTTTTTACAAAAAAGAAATAACCTTTAGTGAGGTGTGAAAATGGCCAAAAATGATGATAAGAAACAGCTTAAATGTTCATTCTGTGGTAAAACACAGGATCAGGTAAGAAGATTAATTGCAGGTCCAGGAGTATATATTTGTGATGAATGTATAGAACTTTGTTCTGAGATAATAAGTGATGAATTTGAAGAAGATATTCAAATAGATATGACGTCTATTCCCAAACCTGTGGAGATAAAAAACTATCTTGATCAGTATGTAATAGGTCAGGAGGATTCAAAAAAATCACTTTCAGTAGCGGTATATAATCATTATAAAAGAATAAATTCCAATAACAATTCAAATGATGATGTAGAACTACAAAAAAGTAATATACTTTTACTGGGACCTACAGGTTCCGGAAAAACCCTTTTAGCCCAGACTCTGGCAAGATTTCTAAATGTACCTTTTGCAATTGCAGATGCTACTACTTTAACAGAGGCTGGATATGTAGGTGAAGATGTAGAGAATATACTGCTTAAGTTGATACAAAATGCAGATTATGATGTAGAAAGAGCAGAACATGGAATAGTTTATATAGATGAGATAGATAAGATAGCAAGAAAATCGGAGAATCCATCTATAACTAGAGATGTGTCAGGAGAAGGAGTGCAGCAGGCTCTTTTGAAAATATTGGAGGGTACAGTGGCTTCAGTTCCTCCACAGGGAGGAAGAAAACATCCCCATCAGGAATTTATTCAGATAAATACCACTAATATATTATTCATTTGTGGGGGAGCTTTTGATGGAATAGACAGCATAATAGAACGTAGAACCAGAGTCAGTACTTTGGGATTTGGAGCAGAAATACAATCTAAAAAAGATAAGGATATAGGGAAACTTTTGAAGCAAATAATGCCGGGAGATCTGTTGAAATTTGGACTTATACCGGAATTTGTAGGAAGGATTCCTATTATAGTTACTCTAGAAGCGTTGGATAGGGCGGCATTAATAAGTATATTAAAAGAACCTAAAAATGCACTTGTGAAACAATATAAAAAACTTTTTGAACTTGACGATGTAGAACTTGAATTTAAAGATGAGGCCTTAGAGGCAATAGCAGATGAAGCTTTAAAGAGAAATACTGGTGCAAGGGGTCTAAGAGCTATTATAGAAGAAACTATGAAGGATGTAATGTTTGATATCCCTTCAAAAGAAGAGATAGCTAAAGTTATAATTAATAAGGATGCGGTTAGTACAAAAATGCCAGAACTTATAGAGGCAGAAAATGGAAAAAGGACTCCTATCAAATTGAAAAAATCGAGAACACGAAAAGGGCCTGAAACTGCATAATCTTATTTTAAAAAAGAGTACTGGTGTCGGTACTCTTTTTTAAGTAAATTATTGGTTATACATAAATTCCCCTTATATTGTTAAGAATATCTAAGAAAATATTAAAGGAGAGAGAAATATGGATAAAAGCTTTAGAGAACTTCCTCTGATCCCATTAAGAGGTATTACTATATTTCCATATATGGTTTTACATTTTGACGTAGGAAGGGAAAAATCAATACTTGCCTTAGAAAAAGCCATGCTTGAGGAGCAAAAAGTATTTTTGACTGCACAGAGACAAGCAAAAACTGAGGAACCAGGTAAGGAGGATATCTTTAAAACAGGGACTATTTGTAATGTTAAGCAAATATTAAAACTTCCAGGTGATACGGTAAGAGTATTGGTAGAGGGTGAAACAAGGGCTTTGCTGGAAGAATATATTAGCGAGGAACCTTTTTTCAAAGTAAGAGTTCAGGTTTTAGAAGATGAAAAAGATTGTAATGAAAGTAAGGATTGTGAAGCACTTGTACGTGCTATAAAAAAGAATTTTAACGAATATGTAAAGTTGTCGGGCAATATACCTGCAGAAACTATAATAACATTAGATGAGATAGATAATCACGGCAGATTGGCAGATACCATCAGTTCTTACTTGATGTTAAAACAAGAAAAAAAGCAGGAGCTTCTTGAATGTTGTGAAATAGAAGAAAGACTTCAAAAAGTACTTGCAGTACTGGTAAATGAAATAGAAATTTTGAAATTGGAAAGAAAAATAGGAATTAAAGTAAAAAATAAAATAGAGAAGGTACAAAAAGATTATTATCTAAGAGAACAGTTAAAGGCAATACAGGAAGAATTAGGAGAAGACGATGAAAATAAAAAAGAAATGAAGAGATATAAGAATAAAATAAGTAAGGCTAAACTTCCTAAGACCGCTAAAGATAAAGCACTTTATGAGTTGGACAGATTAAAAAATACAGGAGCTTATTCTGCAGAGGGAGGGGTAATAAGGACGTATTTGGATTGGATACTGGAACTTCCATGGAATACTCAGACTAAGGATAATTTAAATATAAAGTCTGCAAGGGAAATACTCGAAAAAGAGCATTATGGCTTAAAAGATGTAAAAGATAGGATAATTGAGTATTTATCGGTTAAAAAGATGAGTAAATCCCTTAAGGGGCCTATACTTTGCCTTATGGGGCCTCCTGGAGTGGGCAAAACTTCCGTAGCTAAATCTATAGCACATGCCTTAAATAGAAATTTTGTTAGAATGTCCCTTGGAGGAGTAAGGGATGAAGCTGAAATAAGAGGGCATAGAAAAACCTATGTGGGGGCTATCCCGGGAAGAATAATATATGGAATGAAACAAGCAAAATCCAAAAACCCTTTATTCTTACTTGATGAAATAGATAAAATGAGCAATGATTTTAGAGGAGATCCTGGAGATGCACTTTTAGAAGTGTTGGACAGCGAACAAAATAATTCCTTTAGAGATCATTATATGGAACTGGATTTCGATTTATCCAATGTTATGTTTATAACTACGGCAAATAGTATAGGTAATATACCTAGACCCCTTTTTGACAGAATGGAAGTTATAGAAGTGTCTGGATATACCAGTGAGGAAAAATTTCATATATGCAGAGAATACTTGATACCTAAGCAATTGAAGGAGAATGGTGTAAAAAATAATGAAATTGTAATATCAGATTCAGCTATATATAAGGTGATAGATAATTATACAAGAGAATCTGGAGTTAGAAGTCTTGAGAGAAAGATTGCTTCTGTTATAAGAAAAGCAGTGGCTGAGATGATGGAAAAGGATAAAAAGAAAATCAATATTACTGTTACTAAAATAAAATCTTATTTTGGAGCTGAAGTATATACATATGATAAAATTGACAAAGAGGATAAAATTGGTGTGGTAATGGGAATGGCGTGGACGGGATATGGTGGAGATACACTGCCTATAGAAGCAACTATTATGTCAGGAAGCGGAAAGCTTGAACTTACAGGCCAGCTTGGAGATGTAATGAAAGAGTCTGCTAAAACTGGATATAGTTATATAAGGGCCAATGCTGATAAGTATGGTGTGGAAAATGATTTTTATAAAAAATATGATTTACACATACATGTACCAGAAGGAGCAGTGCCAAAAGATGGGCCTTCTGCGGGAGTGGCTATGGTAACAGCAATGATATCAGCTCTCAGCAAAAAGAAAGTAAAACATAATGTAGCTATGACTGGAGAAATAACTTTGACAGGAAGAGTACTTCCTATAGGAGGACTTAAAGAAAAGAGTCTTGCGGCATATAGGGCAGGCATAGATACGGTTATAATACCTAAAGATAATGAAAAACACTTGTTAAAGATTCCAAATACGGTTAAAAGCAAGTTGAATTATATACTTGCAGACAATATAGATATAGTACTAGAAAACTCAATTTCAAATTATAGTTAGGTGGGAGTATTTATGGAAATAAAACAAGCAGAGTTTATAATTTCTGCAGTGCATCCATCCCAATATCCTAAAGATAAAAGGATAGAAATAGCCTTTGTAGGAAGGTCAAATGTGGGTAAATCTTCTCTTATAAATGTACTCACAAACAGAAAAAAATTGGTTAAAGTAAGCGGCACACCAGGCAAAACCAGGCTGATTAATTTCTTTTTAATAAATAATGAATTTTATTTTGTGGATTTGCCCGGATATGGGTATGCCAAGATTTCTAAAACAGAGAAAAAGAGTTGGGGTAGGGTAGTAGAGGAGTATCTTAGAGGAAGAGAAGAGTTAAAAAGGGTAATACTACTTTTAGATTGCAGGCATAAACCAACAAATGATGACATAACTATGTATAAGTGGTTAAAGTATTATAACTATCATACTATTATTGTTGCCACTAAGATTGATAAACTGTCCAAGAGTCAGCTGTTAAAAAATTTAAAAATTATAAAAGATACTTTAAAACCAGAAGCTGAAGATGAAATTCTCACATTTTCATCCCTTAATAAACAGGGAAAGGAAGAGTTTTTGAAAGTGTTGGAATCTGTTATAAGTTCTTATTCCTAAACATTAATGTAAAGTATGTGTTATAAATTACTAAATGCCAAAAATAATAGCGCAAGGAGAAATAACTATGTTTGGATTAGAGATTATAAAAAATATCCTTGTATTTATCACTGTATATATACCGCCGCTTCTCATATTTGCAAAGTTTTGGAGGAAAAGAAGAAGAAGTAATTTGCTTCTTGTATTAATTGGAATATTATATATAGTTAGTTCTATATTTGTGGAAAACTTTCTTCCCTTCATATTTGTACTTTTAAATATAAGGTATATAAGATGTACCAGTGAATTTAATGAGTTTGACATAAAAAATTTCAAATTGATTAAGGCTTTAAATTTAACAGCTATATTTTATATAATAAGTATTGGTATATCTACAATACAGACTATTATACTTTCTAATTTTAAGGTTCAATTAGAGCATCAGGAGATAGTAACTAATATGGTAAATATGCCTCTGAAGAAATTTTTAATAATGATACCTATAGTTATAATTTTTGCACCTGTACTTGAGGAATTTGTATTTAGATGGCTTTTGTTTAAAAAGATATTTTATGGCAGAATGGGAGTGTATTTGGCTGCATTTTTAAGCAGTACCATATTTGCAGTGATTCACTTTAGTCTAAATGCCTTTGCAGTAATACTTTGGGTTGGCTTATATAACTGTTATCTAATTAACAAGAAAGGATACTGGTATGCAGTATTTAATCATTTTGTGTTTAATTCTATAACCATAGCTGCACTTCTTACAGAGAAATTAAATCTTATGTAGTTTTTGGATTAAAGATAAAAATACCCCTGGATTTATTAATTAATCCTTGGGGTATTTTTTGATCCATTTTAAATTTATTAATCGGAATTCTTAAAATTGGAATTCATAAGGTCATTTAACATCTTTGCTGCGTCGGGAGAGTTTTGGAGTTCTTTTATTGTACTTAGCAATTGTTCTTTTGTAGAATTTCCATTCTCTATTTTGGATAATCTATCTTCAAGTGCAGCAAGTTGTGATTTTATATTAGATTCATTTAATCCAGATTTATTGGCTGCATTAGATATATCTCCCAAATCCAAGTTATCCAGCATTGCACTTAATTTATCTTTGGATAAATTATTATTACCCCCGCCTAGAACGGATAATATGGACATAAGTTGAGTAATATCTATATTTCTTAAAATATCACCTAAATTAAAGCCTGTGTCATAATTTTTGCGACGGTGTTTTGACATTACATTCACCCCTTATTCTAAGTAAAAATTTAATAAAATTGATTAAGCAGATAGTAGACAATGTAGACTTAATTATACTATATACTATTCTTAAACAGTAAATTTGATACAGAAAGTAAGGTGTGGACTTAAAATAATAGGGATGTGTATAAACCAGTTCAATAATACAAATTTTAATTTTATATAAAAATACACTAAAAAAGATATAAAAAATGACGATATATATTAAGTATCATTTTTACACTGGAGGTAAAATGCATGTCAAAAATTTCTAACTTATTAGAAATGATAATAATACTACAATATAAGGAATTGACCACAGCCTCAGAATTGTCTGAAATGTTAAAGGTGGACAAGAAAACCATATACAGATATATAAATAGCTTAAATAAAGCTAATATACCGGTTCATACTAAGAAAGGAAGGTATGGAGGATTTTACATAGATAAGAGTTTTTATATGAAATCTGCGGATTTAAATGAGGAAGAACTTAAAGCCTTAATTATGGCTTCTCAGATCTTCACTGAGAAAACAGGATTTATTTATGAAAAGGATTTAAAAAGTGCGGTTCATAAAATAAAGAATTTACATATAAATGAGAATATGAACTTAGATAGAATAGAAAATACGGCAGGCTTCTCTGTAGATTCAATAGGAAGTGTGGAAGATTTGGAACATAAGATATATAAAATCAATTTTTCCATGGCTAGAGGACGAAGTCTAAATATAAATTATTTTTCTATGAATAAAAATGATTTGACTATGAGAAAGGTAGATCCTTATGACTTAATATTTAAAGAGGGTAACTGGTATATAATAGGATATTGCCATATGAAGGATGATGTAGAGAATTTTCAACTAAATAGGATAAAGAGCTTAAAAGTGAGTAATAATATTTATATGAGACCCCGTACTTTTTCTCTAAAAGACTACTTGAGTAATCATTGGGGAGTATTTGTAGGAGATAAAATAAAAATAGTAATAAGATTTGACAAAGAAATAGCTGGATTTATTCAACGTACTAAATGGCATATAAATCAGATTATAGATGAGTTGCAGGGTGGAGGTATATTATTTAGTCTATATGTGGATGATATTAAAGAAGTAAAACAGTGGATACTGGGTTTTGGAAAAAATGCAGAAGTTATAGAGCCTAAAGTATTAAGAGAAAGCATTAAATTAGAAATAGAAGAATTACATAAAAAATATTATAATTTTTGATTTAAGTGAATACTTTATTCCTATTTGGATATTATAATAAATGTAATTGGAGATGTAATTCTCCTTTACATCAGATAATAAGTTTTATTTGATGTAATAACCCCCCATCCCCCTTGGGACCGCGTTAAACGGTCCCTTTTATTTTTGTCTGTATATGGAATCAATTTTAAAGTAATAATTATCTTTACTATTTTTATCCGGAATTAATGTTAAAACCAGTATATAATTTTTTACTATACTATTATCTGTACGGGATATACCCCTGAAATTTAGCGTCCAACAAATTTCTGATATGTTTCCGTTATTATCACATTTATTTTCTTTAAATAAAGCATCTTGAAATACATAGGAATTATTCTCTCCAGACAAGCTTCCTATTAAGGACATGTCCTCTTTGGATATATTGGATGAAAACATACTGCCTGGCTTGTAGGATTCACTCTCTGGAAGACCTTCAATAAGTTTTATGAAAGTGTATATAGTATCTTTTCCTATAAAAGTTTTATTCGTATCATAACTATAATTTGTAAATTTATAATTTAAAAAAATATAGTTTGAAAAGGCTATGTTGTTTCCTTGTATTTTACCGGATATAACTTTTGGGGTTTTATTATTTTTGCAATCTATAAATCCCAATATGTTATTAGAATTAGAAAGAATATTGTCAAAATTATTATTGTGGAATATAAAAACGCGTTGTAATGCGTTGTCCTTTTTAGAACCTTGTATGAATATTTCCGGAACTTTATTTCTAGATACGTCCATAAGAGTTACTCTTATAGGCCAATAAGGGGAATAAGTTTCAATTATAGGAGAATTATCATCTGTTTTAAAGCTGAAGGTTTTGTTGTTGATAGTTACTTCCATCAAGTAATTGTCATCTACCCTGGTAACAGACAATATATCATCTTTCCCATCTCCGTTAAAATCAGCTTTTATATTTTTATTATTTGAAATAGTATTAGATGTAGGAGAAGCCTTGGATGTTATAAAAAGTATAAATAATATTGCAAGTAACAATATTAATATTACAAGATATATATGTGTCTTTTTTAGAAATAGTACCCTGAATTTCATGAATTTCACCTCCATTTAATTATATGAATATATTATATATTTAATTATTATGTATAAAATAAATTTGTAGAATATTAATATTGAGTTAGATCTGTATCTTATTAAAAAGCGAGATGAGGGAAGATATGTTTTATAAGAGTAGGGTTATAGCAATTTTATTAATTGTAGTATGTACATTTAATTTATATGCCTGTGGTAGAAAGGAAGAATCTTTAAAAAATAAGCAGATAAATTTATATATAGGTGTAAAAGACAGTGAATCTTTGAATATAATAAAATTTTTAACAGATGAGTATAAAAAGGAAAATCCTAAGGTTCAACTTAATATAAATAATGCCATAGGCAGTAAAATAGAAGATGATATAAATGAAAGAAAAGGTGTGGATGTTGTATTTACTTCCAGAAATGATATGTTGAAATTAGTTAGAAAAAGCCTTTTAGTGGATATGTGGGATTTATATGAGGAAAATAATCTAAGTGACAGATATTACACTGTAGCAAAGGCTTATGGCAGATTTAATGATAGGTATTATGGAATATCTATGATTCCCTATACAATAGAAATATTATTTAATAAAGATGCCCTTAATAAATTAAATTTAAAAGTACCAGTTACCATAAGTGAAGTAGAGGGGATTTTAAAAGTTCTTAATTCTTCATCTCAGAGAGTACCTGTGGTGTTAAATGAGGGAATGGATATAAACAATACCATATTTTCTATAGTATTAAATAATATGATTCCAATGAGAAAGCTTGAAAACATATATGATAGCAGTGCTTCTGAATATAAGCAATTAACTCAGGTTCAAAAAAGTTTCGATGTTTTAGAAAACTTAGTAAAAGGAGGATATATAAATAAAGATACTTTTGAAATAGGAAATGAAAATACCATAGAAAAATTTAACAGAAGTAATATTCCTGTGCTTATTGCTTCCTCCTATTATGCAGATAAGTTTGAAAGTTCCAATATAGAATGTTTAAAATCTTATGATTCGGAAGGAAAAAACAAATTAAAAGTTCCGGTTATGTCAGATGTAATAATAAGTATTCCTATGAATAGTGAAAGTAGGGATATGGCAGATGAATTTGTAAAATATATATTTAGTGATAATGTACAAAAAAAACTGTCCCAAAAAGGATTTATAACAGCCAATAAAAATGCTAATATTTCTAAAGAAGGAGTTAAAAAGACTATAATAGATCATATGCAAAATAGTACAGAGGATAATATTAGTTTTATATATAATGTACCGGAAAATTTTGCAAATAACATATCCTCTAAAATAGATAATATACTTTCGGGAAAATACACAGATAATGAATGGAATGAAGTAGTAGATGAATCTTATTAAAAGTTAAAAGGGAAGGCAGTTACTTTTATTTGTTTAAAAGAGTAACTGCCTTTAGCAATTTTCATGAATAATTAATCAGGTTTATTTTTAATACAATCTTTGCATATTCCATAAAAATAAACTTGGTTGCTTATTACCTCATAATCAACACAGTCTTTAATTTTGTCGTTTAAATTTGTAAAACAAACGCCTTCTACATCACTAACTTTTCCACAGTGTAAGCACTGTATATGGGAGTGAGGAGAAGTATTTCCATCATATCTAAAGTTACCTTCCCCTACATTGATTTCCTGGATTAAATTTACTTCAACTAAGGTTTTTAATGCCTTGTATATAGTTGCCAGGCTCATGGTAGGGTAATTTACCTGAAGGGTTTTGTATATGGTTTCAGCAGAAGGATGTTCTTTAGTAGATTGTAGATATTTATATACTGCAATTCTTTGAGGAGTAAGTTTTAATTTTTTTTCTTTAAATATAGAAGTTAAGTTATTCATATGCACCACCTTCATGTTAATGTTAATTATAATTATATAATAAAAATTATTCTTTGTCAAAAATAATCTATAAGTAATGATTTTCAAAATTGTAAAATAATCATAGTTATAATATAATGAATAATGCCAGTATTTCAATGATTGCAGAGAGGTAATGTTATGAAAGAATTTTTGAATGATTTCCTTTTAATGATTCAGTTATTAACTAGGATTCCAATTAATACAAGTTTATTTTGTGGTAAGAAAAATTTCAGAAGGGGAGCTAGCTTTATGCCCTTTGTAGGGTTAATAGTTGGAGGAATACAGTGGAGTATATATAAATTATGTATGGTCATATTTTCAGTAAATATTTCTATTGTTATTATGATTCTGGTGGGTATAGTAGTTACAGGGGCACTGCATGTAGATGGTCTGGGGGATATGTGTGATGGCTTCTTTTCTTTTAAGGATAAGGGTAGAATATTAGAAGTTATGAAAGATAGCAGAATAGGAACTTATGCTTGTTTGGCTATTATAATGGATATACTTTTAAAGTATAGTTTTTTTTGTTTTATAGTGCCTTCCTTTTCTTTAATAATAATAATTGCGCCTATTATGTCCAGATTTTCAATAGTTTTTATAGCTTTCATAGGAAAACCAGCCAAAAGCACTGGATCTGGAAATTTGTTTATAAAAAATATAGGTAAGGGGCAGCTTTTTGTGGCAGCTTTTATAACAGTAATTACTTTGTTTCTTTTAATGGATATGAAGCTTATGTATGTAATTATATTAATGTGTAGCAGTTTGTTTGTGTCATTTTTATTTAATGTATTCTGTAATAGAAAAGTAGGGGGATTGACCGGGGATTTGTTGGGAGCAAATAATGAAATAATAGAAGTACTCACTATGGTTATGTTATGTGCTATAATTACAAAGTAGATTATTAATTGACTATACCATATTAAAGGGAGATAAATAAAAATGGCCTGTAAAAAAAATAAATATATGATTTTTATTTCAATTATAATGGTTTGCGTAATTTTTTTGTGTTCTTGTGTAAATAAGTATCCTTCTGAGGAACCTATTGCGAAAACCGAATATATGCTGGGTACCATATGTACCATAACTGTCTATGATGGTAAAAAAGATACAGCTATAGATAAGGCTTTTAATAGAATTAAAGAAATTGAGAATAAGATGAGCGTAAATAAATCTGGTACAGAATTGGATAAAGTGGCGGATTCTGCGGGCAAAAACTTTGTTAAAGTATCAGATGATACTTTTTATGTTTTGAAAAAAGGTAAATATTATTCAGAAAAATCATCAGGTGCTTTTGACATAACCATTGGTCCTCTGGTAAAACTTTGGGGAATAGGAACAGATCATGCTAAACTTCCTTCCCAGCAGGAAATTGATGAAAAAAAGGTATTGGTAAACTATAAGGAACTTATATTAGACGAAAGAAACCATAAAGTAATGCTGGAAAGGCAAGGTATGTCTCTGGATTTAGGTGGAATAGCAAAAGGTTACTCGGCAGATGAGGCTGCAAGGATATTAAAGGAAGAAGGAATTAAACATGCTATTATAAATTTGGGAGGTAATGTAGTTGTTATAAACAATAATATAAACGGCAAACCCTGGAATATAGGAATTCAAAACCCCTTTGAAGATAATGGAAAAGAAATGGGGGTTATAAAAGTTACCGATAAAACTGTGGTTACTTCAGGCATATATGAGAGATATTTAGAAAAGAATGGAAAAAAATATCATCACATATTAAATCCATTTACAGGGCATCCTATGGATAATAACCTTGCCAGTGTAACCTTAGTTACGGATGTTTCCATAGATGCAGATGCCATGACTAAAAATATATTTTATTTGGGAGTGGATAAAGGGATAAATTATGTGAAAACAATAAAGGGTTTGGATGCCATATTTGTAACTAAAGATAAAAAAGTATATGTTACAAATGGATTAAAGAGTAATTTTAATCTTGATGATTCCAATTTTACATTGATGAATAATAAATAATAATTTTTTTCTTAAGAAAAATTATTTTAATCTTGATATGATGTGATTTTAGTATTAAAATAGATAATAATTATAATTAAAAATGTAACTATACACTGAGTAAAAAACTGTTAAGGAGAGGTTAAATATTATGGATAAAATTAATAAGGATACTACTGTAGGAGAAGTAATAAGAATGAATCCTGCAAATGCCCAGAAACTTATGAACTTTGGAATGGTATGCGTAGGTTGTCCTTCCGCACAATCTGAGACATTGAGAGAAGCTTCCCTGGTGCATGGAATAGACCTTGATAGATTAATTAAAGTATTAAGTGAAGATAAAAACTAAATTAGAAAATTAAAAGCAGATAGAGTATTTTAGCTATCTGCTTTATATTTTTATTCAGGTGTATTAATTCTTATTTTTTGAAGTATTGGTTGTAGTATATTCAGTAGAAAAAGGACAGTTATTGCAGTTATTGTCACAAGACTCTAGGTGAATCATACATTCTGTGTTTTTAAGAGAACTTTTTATTTCATTTTCTATTTTATCGCAAATATCGTGAGCATTTTTTACAGACATATTTTGCGGAAATACCAGATGAAGATCCACGTACCGCCTATCTCCAGATTTCCTGGTCCTTAACTTGTGAAAATCACAGTATTTAAAGTTGTATCTATTTAAAATTGAAGTTATGAGTTCAATTTCCTTATCACATAACTTTACATCTACTAGAGGGTCAAATGCAACTTTTAACAGGGCAAAGGCCTCTTTTAAAATAAATAAAGCTACCAATATGGCTATTATAGGATCTAAAAAGTGGAGACCCGTAATCCATATAATAAATAAACCAAGACCAACTCCTAGAGAAGTATATACATCAGTTTTAAGATGAAGAGCATCTGCCTCTAGTGCTATAGAATCTACTTTTTTCGATGTATAATATAGTTTTTTAGATACCAGGTAGTTTATGCCTGCTGATAAGAACATAACTATAAAACCTATATTTGATGAAATAACTTCCTGCCCATTTATTAATTTTTTGGCAGACTCTATTATTATCCATAAAGATGCTATAAATATCAATATTGCTTCTAATACACCAGATACATTTTCGAATTTACCGTGTCCATAAGGATGTTGTTTATCTGCAGGTTTAGATGATATTTTCACAGAGAAAAATGTTATTATAGATGCAGCTAAATCCATAGTGGAGTGCATAGCTTCTGATATAATACTGACTGAACCTGTGGATAGTCCTGCTGCCAGTTTAATTCCAATTAATCCTGTATTGGATAAAACAGAAAGTCTGGCTACTTTTACCTTTTCTTTCACTTAAAACATCTCCTTTTAAGTTCAACAATTATCAAATGATAAATATATATATCTATTATGATAGAGGAAAAACACTAATAAGTCAATAGATAAACAGTCCGATACGCTTTATCAATTGATAATTAAAGTTATTTTAAATGTCACTTCACTATAGGAAAAATTAGTTACGTATATAGTATATGTGAAAGGGCTAGTTTTGATTAAGTTATTTGAAAATAAAATGTTTTTGTGATTTATATGCATGAGAATTTATATATTTCAAATACTAGATAAAAGAACATATACTAAAGGAGGTAATAAATTATGCATAAAATTACCAAAACTATGGATGGAAATGAAGCGGCAGCCTATGCTTCTTATGCTTTTACCGATGTAGCTGCCATATATCCAATTACACCATCTACGCCTATGGCTGAGGGAGTAGATGAATGGGCAGCCCATGGAAAAAAGAATATTTTTGGTCAGACTGTAAAAGTAGCTGAGATGCAGTCTGAGGCAGGAGCTGCAGGGGCAGTACATGGTTCTTTAACAGCAGGTGCATTAACTACTACATATACAGCATCCCAGGGACTTCTTCTTATGATTCCCAATATGTATAAAATGGCGGGAGAGCATCTGCCAGCAGTATTTCATGTAAGTGCCCGTGCAGTTGCAGCTCATGCACTTTCAATATTTGGAGATCATCAGGATGTTATGGCCTGCAGGCAGACCGGCTTTGCACTCCTTGCGTCTTCTAATGTTCAGGAGGCCATGGATCTAGCCTTTGTAGCTCACTTAAGTGCTATAAAAGCTAGAGTACCATTTTTACATTTCTTTGATGGATTTAGGACTTCTCATGAATATCAAAAAATAGAAGTTATAGATTATGAACATATAAAGCCCTTGGTAGATTATGATGCCATACAGGAATTTAGGAACAGAGCCTTAAATCCTGAACATCCTACAGTAAGGGGTACTGCTCAAAATCCAGATATATATTTTCAAAGCAGAGAGGTTTCAAATGGGTTTTATGACAAAGTACCTGAAATCGTAGAGGAATATATGGAGGACATAAATAAAATAACCGGAAAAAATTATAAACCCTTTGAGTATTATGGTCATAAGGATGCTGAATATATAATAGTGGCTATGGGATCTGTGTGTGATACTATAGAAGAAACTATAGATTATCTGATGGGAAAGGGTGAGAAAGTAGGGGGTATGAAAGTACATCTTTACAGACCTTTTTCAGCAGAGTATTTCTTGAAGGAAATGCCTTCAACTGTTAAAGTTATTTCAGTGCTGGACAGAACAAAAGAACCGGGTTCAATTGGTGAACCCTTATACTTAGATGTATGCAAGGTATTTTATGAAAGAGATAATAGGCCTTTTATACTAGGGGGAAGATATGGGCTTGGTTCTAAGGATACTACTCCTTCCCAAATACTGTCTGTATTTGAAAATATGGCAGATAGTGAATCCAAAAAGAGATTTACTATTGGAATAACAGATGATGTAACCCATACTTCGTTGAAAGAGAAGAAGGCAGTAGAGACTACTCCAGAGGGAACTATAAGCTGTAAGTTCTGGGGATTAGGTTCAGATGGTACTGTGGGAGCCAATAAATCTGCTATAAAAATAATAGGAGATAATACGGATCTTTATGTTCAGGCTTATTTTTCTTATGACAGTAAAAAGTCTGGAGGAACTACTGTATCTCATTTGAGGTTTGGGAAAAAGTTTATAAAATCTCCTTATCTTGTACACAGTGCAAACTATGTAGCCTGCCATAATAAATCTTTTATATATAACTATAATATATTAAAAGGATTAAAAAAGAATGGCACTTTTGTACTTAATTGTCCATGGGAAGAAAAAGAGTTGGAGGAAAAACTTCCTGCATATATGAAAAAATATATTTTTCAGAACAACATAGAATTTTATATCATAGATGCGGTTAAAATAGCAAGAGAAATTGGTCTTGGGGGAAGAATAAACATGGTAATGCAGGCAGTTTTCTTCAAATTGGCCAAGGTAATACCTATAGATGAAGCTCTCAAGTATTTGAAGGAATCTGTGGAAAAGACCTATGGAAGAAAAGGCAAAAATATAGTAGAAATGAATAAAATGGCTGTTGATAAGGCCATAGAAGCTCTAAAAAAGGTAGATGTACCTGTGGATTGGGTAAATGCTAGGGATTATGAAAGCAAAAGTTGTGATGTTCCAGATTTTATCAGAGATATTCAAAAACCTATGGCAAGGAATGAAGGCGATGATTTACCTGTAAGTGCATTCTTAGACAGAGCAGATGGAGTGTACCCTCTTGGAACTACAGCTTATGAAAAAAGAGGTATAGCCGTAATGATACCAGAATGGCAAATTGATAAGTGTATACAGTGCAATCAATGTGCTATGGTTTGTCCTCATGCCACTATAAGATCCTTTCTTTTAAATGCAGAAGAAGTAAAAAATTCACCACAGGGATTTCAGAGTAAAAAAGCTTTAGGAAGTGGATTGGAGGGGATGAACTTTAAAATACAAGTAAGTCCTATGGATTGTACAGGATGTGGAAATTGTGCGGATATATGTCCTGCGCCAGGAAAAGCACTTGTTATGAAACCTTTGGAGGAGAAAGTTGATATTGAATCAGAAAATTGGGAGTATGCATTAAAAATAACTCCAAAGGATGATTTAATAAGTAGAAATTCATTAAAGGGCAGCCAATTTATAAAACCTCTTCTGGAGTTTAATGGAGCTTGTCCGGGGTGTGGAGAAACTCCATATATAAAATTACTTACCCAGTTGTTTGGGGAAAGGATGATGATTGCAAATGCTACAGGATGTTCGTCTATATGGGGAGCCAGTACACCATCTATAGCCTATACTAAAAATTCAAAGGGAAAAGGGCCTTCTTGGGGCAATTCTCTATTTGAAGATAATGCAGAATATGGATATGGTATGTTTTTAGCAGTAAAACAAATGAGAGAAAGATTGAAAGTTCTTATGACTTCTTATTTGGAGAATTGTAAATATGAGGGTATAAAAGGAGCCTTTAATGAATGGATAAATACCATGGAGGAAGGCAGATTATCCCAGATAGCTTCAGATAAAGTAGTAAAGGCCATTAAAAGCTGCGATTATATAAAAGATCCTATACTGAAAGAAATAATTGACAAGAAAGATTACCTGACTAAAAAATCCCATTGGATAGTGGGAGGAGATGGATGGGCTTACGATATAGGCTTTGGAGGAGTAGATCATGTGTTGGCATCAGGAGAAGATGTGAACTTATTTGTAATGGATACAGAAGTTTATTCAAATACAGGAGGGCAGTCTTCCAAAGCAACTCAAACTGGAGCCGTAGCAAAATTTGCAGCTTCAGGAAAAGTAACTAAAAAGAAGGATCTAGGTCTTATGGCAATGAGTTATGGATATGTATATGTAGCTCAAATTTCCATGGGTGCCAATATGAATCATACCTTAAAGACAATAGTAGAAGCTGAAAACTATAAAGGACCATCTCTTATAATAGCTTATTCTCCATGTATAAATCATGGTATAAAAACAGGGATGGGAACCAGTATGGCAGAGGAGAAGAAGGCAGTGGAATGTGGATACTGGCATTTATATAGATTTAATCCCGTATTGAGATTAGAAGGTAAAAATCCTTTTATTTTAGATTCTAAAGAACCAAAATCCTCTTTCCAGGAATATATAGATGGAGAGGTAAGGTTCTCCTCGTTAAAAAATATTTTTCCAGAAAGGGCAGAAGGTTTATTTAGTCTTGCTGAGAAAAATGCTGTAGATAGATATGAAATATATAAAAAGTTATCTCAAATGTAAAAATAGATTAAAGGCCGATTTAATACGGCCTTTAATCTATTTTTCATTACTGTCTACCCATTCTTTAGCGTTCTCAACTTCTATTTTATTTGGTATGGGTACTTTGGAAATTGGCTTGGTTTTATATATATTGGCCCAGGAGGCTGTCTGGTGATTTTCTACAATTGAATGTTTATTTTTTTCTTTATTTTTCCCCATGATTTTATCACCTCTATATATAGTATCTTCGAAAAATTATAACATATAAGTGGAAAAATTTACAGTAGAAAAAATTATTTTTCAATATGACTATCCTCCAAGGGTTATATCTTGATGTTTATACCATTTAAGAGCTTGCATTAAATGTTCGGGCTTAAAATCTGGCCAGTAATCCTCTATTATATAAAAGTCTGAATATACTGATTGGACAGGAAGAAATCCGCTGAGTCTTCTTCGCCCTCCCCAGCGTATGATTAAATCTATTCTGGTTATTTCACTTGAATGTAAATTACATATGATGGAGTTCCTATTTTTAGTTCCAACATTTTTTATGCTGCTTAAATCCCATTCCCAGCTATAGTTAACTAAAAAATTAATTTTTATTTTCCCTGTTCCAAATTTTTTTCTAACTGTATAGAGGAGAAGTGATTTAGGGAACATAGGAGAATTTGAATTTCCTACTACCAAAAGAGAAGCATTTTCTTTAGATAAAATTTTTACAGCTTCTATACAGGCCTTGGTGAATGCTTTGGTTTGAGAGGCAGGACGTTTGGTGTTATCTGTGGTAAATCCATAATAAGTTAATTCTTTTATTCCCAGTTCTTCACATAGTTTAAATAGTTCTATGCCAGGTTTTAAGCCAAAATTATAGCCATCTTCTTTTGCCATACCATTTTTTAGTGCCCATCGTCTATTCCCATCTGGAATTATGCCTATGTGATTTGGTAGTGCCATTTTTAAATCCTCCTTTTTATTTAAAAGTGTAGAGTTTATTTTTAAAATAATACTTTAAATTATTGCCAATATATTAGTGCATTATTCTAAATAGATATAATTTCAACCTGAGTTAGAAAATAAAAAAAGAGCTATAAATATAAACAAAAAAGCACAAGAAAAGTAGAAGATTATCACTTAGTGAAGTCATGACAATAATCATATATTTTCACTTATCGGCCCACAGAAGTTTAAAATCCTATTATGGAAAATATGTATTAACTGTTCTAAGGTCCTATTTTCCTAAGCTTGTAAGCTATAACAGGTTCATAGAGCTAATGCAGGAATCACTGTTTCTAACTACTATTATACATAACAAAATTCAGAGCTGGCAAGTGTACAGGAATTTCTTTCATTAATATTGACTTAAATCCAAATAAGTGTAAAACTATTAATTTGCTATATCTATATTTATACAAAACTTTATTTTATTTTTTTAAAACTTAGGTTAATTTTGATTTCATTTTTGTAACATAGGTTACCGACTATAAATATATAGCTTGATAAAATAAAATTAGAAATTAGTTAAAAATAGAGAATAAAAAGAAATTTAAAGATTATAGAAGGGGGAAAAATATATGAACATGAATACTGATATGTTTTGTTTCCAATGTGAACAAACAGCTGGAGGAAAAGGATGTACTAAAATGGGGGTTTGTGGAAAAACTCCATCTGTAGCCGCACTTCAAGATTTATTATTATATCAATTAAAAGGTATAGGATTTTATGGACATGAACTTATTAAACAGGGAAAGACTTTGAGTTCTGATACTGATAGATTTGTTATAGATGGAATGTTTTCCACTTTGACTAATGTGAATTTTGATGAAGATAGATTTATAGAATCTATAAAAAAAGCTAACCACATAAAATCCCAACTTATAGATATGGCAGGTGATATAGATGTGCCAGAGGATGCAAAATATATGGCACCTGTTGAAAAAGAAAGTATGTTTCAGCAGGCAAAGCATATAGGAATAATGGCAGATCCAAATTTAAATGAAGATATAAGATCCTTAAAAGAACTTGCAATTTATGGGCTGAAGGGTATGGCAGCTTATGCTCATCATGCTTTTGTACTTGGAAGGGAAGATAAGGAAATAAATAAATTTTTTTATAAACTTTTGGCATGTACTTTAGATGGCAGTTTAGGGCTAGAAGATTGGTTTTCTTTGAATATGGAACTTGGACAGGTGAATTTCAAGGTTATGGAAATATTGGATCAGTCAAATACAGGTGTCTATGGTAATCCTGTTCCTACAAAAGTTTTGATAAGCAAAAAGAGAGGACCTTTTATAATTGTATCAGGTCATGATCTTAAAGATTTGGAACAACTTTTAAAGCAAACAGAAGGAAAAGGAATAAATATATATACTCATGGCGAAATGCTTCCTTGTCATGGCTATCCAGAATTAAAAAAATACAGCCACCTTATAGGAAATTATGGAGGAGCGTGGCAAGATCAGCAAAAAGAATTTAACAATATACCAGGATGTATCCTTATGACCACTAATTGTATTCAAAAACCTGGGGATACTTATAGGGATAGGATATTCACTTCAAGTTTAGTGGGGTGGCCTGATATACCTCATATAGAGGAAAAGGATGGAGTAAAAGATTTTATCCCAATTATAGAAAAGGCACTGGAACTAGGGGGATGGAAAGAAGGGGAAGAGGAAAAATCAATAATGGTTGGATTCGGACACAATGCAACTTTAAGTAAGGCAGATAAAATAGTGGAAGGGGTAAAATCAGGAGCTATTAAGCACTTCTTTTTAATAGGAGGCTGTGATGGAGCAAAATCTGGAAGAAGTTACTATACTGATTTTGCAAAGGTTGTACCGAAGGATTCTGTTATACTTACACTGGCATGTGGAAAATATAGATTCAACAAATTAGATTTTGGAACTATAGGGGAGTTACCAAGATTACTGGATGTAGGACAGTGCAATGATGCATATTCTGCAATAAAAATCGCGCTGGCTCTGGCAGAAGCATTCAATTGTGGAGTAAATGATTTGCCTCTTTCAACTATACTTTCCTGGTATGAACAAAAAGCAGTATGTATACTTTTAACTCTTCTTTCCCTTGGAATTAAAAATATTCATTTAGGACCTTCTCTTCCTGCTTTCTTATCGCCAAATGTATTAAATATTTTGGTAGATAAATTTGCAATTAAGCCTATCTCTACTGTAGAGGAAGATCTAAAGGCCATATTGAAATAATTTTAAATTATAAAGTAGGAATTAAACTATTCCTACTTTATTTGCCTTTCACTTGTTATTTATTTTTATATATCTTATAATAAAATAGTAGAATAAATAACTGTATGAAGTTTTTAAGTTCTTAGAAATTTCATGATTTCTAGAATAGAAACTTGTAAAATTTAGAATGTAGGTGAATTTTATGCAAGATGTAATTTTGACAGAAGCCGGTAAGAAAAAACTGGAAGAAGAACTGGAATATTTAAAAACGGTAAAAAGGGTAGAAATAAAATCTGCCTTAAAAGCTGCAAGAGCTCAGGGAGATCTTAGTGAAAATGCTGATTACAGTGCGGCTAAAGAAGATCAATCTATGACTGAAACTAGAATACAAGAACTTGAATATCAACTGAAAAATGCTGTAATAATAAAAAGTTCATCTGAAACAGATGTGTTTGATATAAATAGAACTGCTTTGGTAAAATTTTATGATATGGATGAAGTTGAGGAAGTAACACTGGTGAGTTCTGTGGAATCAGATGTTAAAAATATGAAAATAAGCATAGAATCTCCGTTGGGAAAGGCTCTTTTTAGGTTAAAGGTAGGAGATAAGGCAACAGTTGTATCACCTGATGGAAATTATGATGTAGAGGTAGAGAAATTATTATAATAAATATGTTTAATAAGAGGATATTTTATTACTACATAATTTGTGGGAGTTCATATAAAGCTCCTTTTTTGTGTAGCTTATTAATATGTTTACAAAGATTTGTTGTTTTGTTATTATTAACAAAATTAAATAGTAAAATTCTTATTTTGAGAGACTAAGGGATTGGCCCTATGATGTCCGGCAACCTGAATAATTAAGGTGCTAATTCCAGCAGGTATTATACCTGAGAGATAAGAAAGTGAAAAAGTATATAAATCTCTTGCAGCTTATCTGTGGGAGGTTTTAAATTTATATGAGGAGGAATTGAACATGAGTGTAGAAAATGTAGTTAATTATTTTTTAAATAGAGATTTGGATAACCCTGTATTTAGACTTCCAGATAGTAGTGCTACTGTACAGCAGGCAGCAGAGACTATGCATATAGAGCCAAAGTACATAGCAAAAACTTTGGTATTTAAACTAAAAGATGAAGCCAGAAATTCTTAGATTAAGAGGTTTGTGTCTATAAAATTTTGGGAAAACATATAATTTGGGAATGTATTTTAATTTATAAGTGACATATTTGGAATTTATAGGTATAATGTAGGTATCCCATAACTATTAATGAAGGGAGTGAATTTATTGACCAATGATGAAAAGACTTATTTAGTGCTTATGCTTCAAAATTCCCATAAAATATTTTGTTATTATAATGTATCATCTATGACAGTAAAAAAATTTAAAGACAAATATGGAGAAGTGCTATGGATAAATTCAAAACCAGCTATAAAGGTCTATTCTGTAGAAAATGGGATAACCAGGGATATAAAGACTATATTTATAGATCCTTTTTCGGATAGCTGGTATATAGATATTGAAAAAGATGATATGGATATTTTTGTGAAACTGGGAAGAGTTATATCCAGTAATGAATTTGTAGAATTTGCAATTTCAAATACAGTGACAACTCCAAGAGATAGTAGATCTTCAGATGATTTTCTCTGTTTTATAGATGTTTCTGAAAATTATATATCCAGCTTAAGTAAAGGATTTGCGAATAAATTTTCTGGAGGAAAAAAATATAAATATCCACAGTTGATATTCAAGGATGAAGAAGAACGGGATGAATTCATAGATAAATACATGGAAGATTTGGAAAACAAATATAGTTTAACTTCTTCCAGAGGTGGTTTAAAATGACTAAGGGATATATTTCAATTATACTTCATAGTCATATGCCTTTTATAAGACACCCAGATTTAAAAGATCCACTGGAGGAAAGGTGGCTATTTGAAGGTATTAGTGAGTGTTACATACCCCTTATAGAGGTATATGACAAGCTTATAAAGGATCATGTGGATTTTAAGATAACCATGTCCATAACACCTACTTTAATGACTATGCTAGAAGATGAATATTTAAATAAAAGATATTTAAAATATTTGAAAAAATCTATAGCTCTCTCTGAAAAGGAGATAAATAGAACAAAATATAATAAAGAACTTGCGGTGCTTGCCAAATTTTATAATGAAAGATTATCTAAAATATTAGATATCTATAAGAACTATGATTACAATATAATGAATGCCTTTAGAAAGTTTGATAAACTGGGATATTTAGAAGTGTTAACCAGTGCGGCAACCCATGGACTTTTACCTTTGCTTGCTATAAATCCAGAATCAGTTAATGCACAGATAGGTGTGGGGGTTCAATGTTATTTAGAGTATATGGGACATCCTCCCCATGGAATATGGCTTCCTGAATGTGCTTATACCCATTCATTGGATCCTGTGCTTAAGGAATATGGAATTGACTACTTTATATCAGAGAATAAAGCAATTATAAATGCCTCTCCTAAGTCAAGATATGGCGTTTATGCACCTATTTCCCTTCCAAATGGAATTTCTGTATTTGGAAGAGATATAGAATCATCCTATCAGGTGTGGAGTGATTTTAAAGGTTATCCCGGAGATTTTGATTATAGGGAATTTTATAGGGATATAGGCTATGAATTGCCCCTTGAGTATATAGAACCTTATATAAATGAAGATAAAGTCAGAATTGATACAGGGATAAAATATTACAGAATAACTGGCAATACAGATAATAAAGAATATTATAATAGGAAAATAGCCATGGAAAGGATAAAAGAACATGGGGAACACTTTTTTAAGTGCAGAGTGGAACAAATTGATAAGTTTAGTAGACACATGGATCAGCCGCCTATAATAGTATGTCCTTATGATACAGAATTATTTGGACATTGGTGGTTTGAAGGACCGGATTTTATAGATGAATTCATAAGAAAAACCATGCAAAACAATTGTAATTACAAGTTGATTTCTCCTAGGGACTATTTAAAAAAATATCCCATAGTTCAATGTTCAAGTCCCTGTTCTTCTAGCTGGGGAGAAAATGGAGATTTTTCCGTATGGATAAATCCCTCTAATCAGTGGATATACAGAAAAATACATAAATGTGGGAAGCAGATGGTTAGACTTTCCAATACCTATAAGAATCCCACAGATTTGCAAAGGAGGACTTTGAATCAAGCAGCTCGTGAATTAATGCTTGCAGAATCTTCAGATTGGCCCTTTATTATAAAAAATCATACTGCGGTAGAATATGCAGTGAAAAGAATAAATAATCATGTGGATAGATTTAATAAACTTTATGATAGTATAACCAAAGATGCTATTGATTTAAAATATTTATCACAATTAGAAAAATTGGATAATATTTTTAAGAGTATTGATTATAAGATTTACCAGGATTCCAAATAAGCATTATAAAAGCCCTAAAACCTTTAAAATCAAATCTTTGGTACATAGGGCTTAGTTATTCTTTATATACTTTTTGGCACAATTATGTCCCTAAAAGTAGGCGATTATGCATCTGTATTAATTTTTCTTGCTTTTTGCAAGTTCTACAGAAACTCTTCTGCTTTGAAGCTTTTTGCCATTGGATTTCTTTAATATGATAGATGCAACCCTTTCAGGAACATTTATAAAAGTAAATTTGTTTAATATGTCTATATCACCTATTTCATATGCTTCTACCGAAGAGGTTTCATTTATAAACTTTATTAATTTTCTCGGAGTTATGTTATCCATTCTTCCTATGGATAAGAACAATCTTACATTATTATCTTCTATGCCTATGGAATTTTCCTTATAATCAAAACTTAACTCTTTGTCAAAAATTATTTTCATAAGAGAGGCAGCTACGTCTACCAAATTATACTCCTCATCCAGTTCTGTGGCTATAGGAATAAAGTTTTTATAATTATCTTCCGATATAACTTTTTTAATTTTTTCTTCTATATTTTTATATTTAGCTTCAAATATTTCATCTATAGTAGGTATGTCTTTTCTTTTTATCTTGCTTTTGGTGAATTTTTCTATCTGTTTTAATAAAATATATTCTCTAGGGGTTACAAGAGAATAGGCGATACCTTCTTTGTTGGCTCTTCCTGTTCTACCTATTCTATGTACATAGGATTCTGTATCTTGAGGAAGATCGTAATTTATAACATGGGAGACATTTTCTACATCTATACCTCTTGCAGCTACATCTGTAGCTACTAAAAAATCTAAAGAACCTTCTTTGAATTTTCTAAGGGTATTTAATCTTTGATTTTGTCCCATGTCACCGTGCATGCCTTCTACATTATATCCTCTGGCTTGCATGCTCTCTACCAGTTCATCTACACCGCGTTTGGTTTTACAAAATATTATGGCACTTGAGGGCTCATCTACGTCTAAAATTCTGCACAGAGATTCAAATCTGTCCTTATGTTTTATCTCGTAATAATATTGTTTTGTTTTCTCTACGGTTAGTGTATTTTTAGCTATTGTTATATATTTTGTATTTGGATTCATGTATCTAGAAGCTAATTTTTTAACTTGTTCTGGCATAGTAGCGGAGAATAGCAGCGTCTGTCTGTTTGGGTTTGAAGCTTTTATTATTTCTTCTATATCCTCTATAAATCCCATATCCAGCATTTCATCTGCTTCATCTATTGTTAAGAATTCTATATGGCTTAAATCAAGGGTTTTTCTGTGGATATGATCTAATATTCTTCCGGGGGTTCCAACTACTATATTTATACCTCTTTTTAAGGATTTAATTTGTCTTTCTATAGGCTGACCACCGTATATAGGGAGTAATAATATTTTCATGAATTTGGCGATTCTGGATAATTCATCATTGACTTGAATAGCCAGTTCTCTTGTAGGGGTGAGTATAAGGGCAGAAATATGTTTGCTTTTAGGAGTAATTTTGCTTAACATTGGTGCTCCAAAAGCTAAAGTTTTTCCAGTACCTGTTTGCGCTTGACCTATAATATCCTTTCCTTCTAATATTACAGGAATAGATTCTGCTTGAATTTGTGATGGTTCTTCAAAGCCCATATTATCTATAGCTTCAAAAACCTTGGGATGTAAATTTAAATCGTTAAAACTAATATTTTTCATTAATATTCCTCTTTCTTTTTTATATTACAGAGCAAAGTTTATCATATCATAGTATATACATATTATCAAATTTTAATTTGATTTTTAAATGCTTTTTATCTGTAAAGATATAATTTATAATAGAATATACCAAAACTTTATACCTTAAAAGGAGAATTAATATGTTTGATGCCAGACAAAGAGTTTTACCAAATGGAATAAAACTCATTACCATAAAGAAAGATACTGAGCTTTCAGCTTTTCATGCAGCAGTTAATATAGGGGCTTTATATGAAAATAACAATGAAAGAGGCATATCCCATTTTATAGAACATATGCTTTTCAAGGGTACCCTGCTTAGAAATAATAAAAAATTAAATGTAGATTTGGAGACCCTAGGGGGGGAATATAATGCTTATACAGATAATACTTCTACGGTGTATAGTGTCACATGTTTAAGGGAAGAATTAAGAGAAACTGTAAATATTATTTCTGATATGCTTATGAATTCTATATTTCCCAGGGAAGAAATTGAAAAAGAAAGGGAAGTTATATTATCGGAAATACGAAGCAGTAAAGATGATATAGAAGATTACAGTTTTGACAGGATAAATAAGATAGCTTTTAAAAAAAGTTCACTTAGATATAATGTAACTGGAAATGAAAAAGATATAAGCAAGTTTAAAAGAGAAGATTTAGTCGGATTTTACAGTAAATATTATGTACCCAACAATTGCCATATATCAGTAGTATCATCTTATGAACATGAAAAAGTATACCAGTTAATCCATAAGTATTTTAATAAATGGAGAAGTAAAGAGGTTAAACATAATGATATAATATTTGAATACAATACCTCCTGCAAAAAAGTTTCTTTTAAAAAGGATATAGAACAAAGTACTGTTTTATATCTGTTTACATTTAACGGATTAAGTGAAAAACAGGAGTTAGCTCTTCGAATATTAAATCATAAGTTTGGAGGTAGTAATAATTCCATATTGTTTACCAAATTAAGAGAGGAAAGAGGACTTGCCTATGATGTTTATACGGATTTGGATTTAGATGAAGGGGTGAAAACTTTGTATGTATATACTTCTGTGGGAGAGGAAAATTTAAAAGAAGCTGTAGATGTTATTGAAGATTGTATTGATAAGGTAAAAAATGGAGATATAATCTTTAAAGATGATATGCTTAGTTTAATGAAGAAGGTATTAAAAACAGCTGTGGTTTTTACTCTTGAAGATCCCACAGATATAGGAAATTATGTGCTCAATCAATCTATGAAGGGAGAAGATATATATAAACTTATTAATGATATAGAAAGAATTGAAACTATAAAAAAAGAAGATATGTATGAAGTAGCTAAAATTGTGTTTAACAATCCTACTATCCATATTCTTAAGAGAGGATAGCTGCTGGGAGGTATGTTTTTTGAGTGAATACATGGTGACTAAAATTGAGATACAAAAGAGAAATAATAAAAGGGTTAATATATATTTAAATGAAGAGTTTGCTTTTTCCTGCAGTATGGAACTTGTTTACAAATATGACATAAGTAAAGGCAAAATATTGGATATGAATTATTTGAAAAATTTAATTTATAAAGACAATTTTATAAAATGTAAGCGTAATGCCCTTTATATAATAGAAAAATCATATAAAACGGAAAAGCAAATGTATGATAAGTTAATAAAAAAATTTGATGAAGAAATAGTTAGGGAGTGCTTGAAGTTTTTAAAAGAATATAATTTTATAGATGATAATAAATTTGCAGAGATGTATGTAAAGAATAAAATTCTTTTTCAGGGAAGAAAGAAAATTAGATATTCTCTAATTAAAAAAGGAATAAAAGAAAGTATTATAGATGAAATATTATGTAGTATAGATGATTCTGTAGAAGAAAAAGCAGCTTTTAACATGGCAAAAAAGAAATATTATCTTATTATTAAAAGTGAAAATAATATAAATAAGGTATATAATAAACTTGGAAATTATATGGTAGGAAATGGATATGATTTTCCCCTGGTAAAACGTATATTAAAAAAAATATTAAAAGAATGCAATTGTATTGATAAAAAGGATATCCCTGAGAAGATAAATAGAGACGAAATATATAATATAGCAAAAAAAAGATATAATATAGTGGTAAAATCCGAAAATGATCCGGTTAAAATATATAAAAAATTGGGGGCATATCTTTTAAGAAGAGGATATCCATGGGAAAATGTAAAAAGTGTTTTAAAAGAATTAATGTAGAATTTAATAAATTATGTGTTTTGCGATGTTACAAAAACAATTTGATTTTCACGTGTGGGAATATAGTGTAAACTTGAAATTTTTGATGTCTAGGGGTGATTTTATGAACACAAGTCCCGTAACTATACTGATAGGATTGGCATTTTTATATCCTCTTATAAAAGGTTTTTTATTTAAATTTTCATCTAAGGATTTGAAACTGGATATAGATGATGTAAACAGAAATATATCTTTTATAATAGCCCTAATAGTTGGAATATATTTTTGGAGAAAAATATTCATGCAGCACAGTTATAACTTATATAATATTTTGCCTGAATACATTGGAAATTACTTTGAAAATAACAGTTTTTTGGTATATGCGATTTTAATTCCTGTATTTATATTTATAGTTTACAGAATTATAAAACTTCTGTTAGATTTAATAAGCTATTTAACTTTATATCCCTTAATCGATAGTGTAGACGGATTTTTGAAATTTAAAAGTAATATTTTTAAAAGGATATTGGGAGTGATTTTTCAACTACCAAGATCTATATGTTATGTGCTTCTAATTTCCTTTATATTGAATATAGTTTCTATGTTTAATATAAATTCCAAGTTGAATACATATCTGGAAAATTCAAGACCCTATAATTCCATATGCAGGGAAATTATAATTCCAGTAACTAATTCTACTATTGCAAAACAATTGCCAAGCATAATCAACAATTCTTTTAAAATAGTCATAAAACAGTCAAATTCAAAAGATACACAGAATTCAAATGGCATAGATAGATTTAAAAATAATGAAAATAGTATAATATACTATAATGGTGTTACTATAGAAGAAGGAGTAAAATCCAATCAGGAAATCAATACTTTTGCTAAGGCACTGGGTACAGAAGGCAGCAATACCACTGACAGGTCGGAAATACTTTATAATTGGATAGGCACTAATATAAGTTATGATCATCAAAAAGCAACTAGAGTATTGAGTAATGATTTTGATGTACAGTCTGGAGCGATCCCTACCTTTTATTCCAAGAAAGGAATTTGCTTTGATTATGCTTGTCTTTATGTAGCTATGGCAAGGGCTAATAATGTGAAAGTAAGGCTCATAACAGGAGAAGGATTCAATGGTGTAAATTGGGTAAGTCATGCGTGGAATCAGGTTTATATTCCAGAAAGGCAGCAATGGATAAATGTAGATACAACTTTTTATAAGGGGGGAGACTATTTCAATAGTAAAAGATTTCAACTTGATCATAGGGATTCTCAAATAGCAGGAGAGTGGTAAAGTCAAACCACTCTTTTGAAATTAATTCTATTTAGTTTTTGTTATGTAATTTTTTAAGATGGTGTTTATGGCTTTTTCACAATCTGTGTCATCATTATTGAGACACCAGGCGTTGTTAAAGTATATAAGAGCTTTTTTGGTATTATGTAACATTATATAGCAGTATCCCAGATTAAAAAAATATTTGCTTTCTCTCCTTAGTTTTATAGCAGAATTTAATAGTTCTATTGCTTTTTCATATCTTTTTAATTTTATAAAACATACTGCAGAATTGTACAGGGAAGACGCTTCATTATCTTTTATCTGTATGGCTTTTTCATACAGGTCAATGGCTTTTTTATAGTCTTTAGTATTATAATATTCGTTGGCCTTTTGAAAGTAGTTCATTTTAATCCTCCTTAAGTTTAATCAAGTAAAAGTCTTATATGGAATTATATAGTTCTTTAGTAAATTTATATCCACTTTTTTAAAAAATATACCAATAATTTTACCTGAACTATCATATGTAAAAAAGATATAAGTCATCAAGTGATTCTTGGGTTCAGATGGAGCTTGCTATAGAGAAATACTTATCTCCATCTGAGCCTTATTAACAGTATTCTTAGTGTCTTCAGCACTTAGAATACGTTTATTCTTTAGGAGAAGAACTTATCTAGGCGTGTAGCAGTGCTTATCTCCCACTTTGAAGAAGATGGGAGTGTTAGCAATGGTAGCGTTCGGATAAAATACATAAGTTTTAAAGAGAGCTTTTGCTCTCTTTAAATTTAAAATGTAAAAGTTTATGCTAATGAAATATTAACTTTCTAAGTTTTTTTTCAGCAAAGGATATGGAAATATACATAACATAAGCTAATATTGAAAGTATAATTATGCTCACCATAACTGTATCTAACTGTGATATTTGTCCTCCATATATTATTAGAAATCCCAATCCCTCTTTTGCCACTAAAAATTCTCCCATTATTACTCCTACCCAGGAAAGTCCTACATTTATTTTCAGGGATGAAATTAGAGTAGGGACTGAAGAAGGTATTATAAGATTAGTTAGGATCTGGAGTTTTGAAGAACCAAAAGTTTTAAGAAGAGTGATTTTATCCTTATCTACTTCTTTAAAGCCATTTAATACAGTTAATATGGTTACAATTATGGAAATTAATACTGTAACTAATATAATGGCAGAAATTCCGTTACCTACCCAAAATATTATTATAGGAGCCAGAGCAACTTTTGGAAGGGCATTTAATACTACTATATAAGGGTCTAGTATATCTGAAATAAATTCAGACCACCAAAGAATTATGGCAATTAAAGTTCCAAGAGCCGTACTTAACAAAAAACCTAATATTGTTTCAAGGCAGGTTATTCCAATGTGTGTAAATAGTGTCCCTTCAAGATAAAGTGTTATAAGATTTTTATACATTCTAGAAGGAGTGCTGGTCAAAAAAGGATCTATCCATCCTAAATCTCCTGCAACTTCCCACAAAACAAAAAAAGCTATCAAAATTACTATTCTGAATAATGTAATTTTTTTCTTTCGCCTGTTTATGTTTTTTATATAAAGCTCGTGCTCTTGTTTGTAATCCATCATTAATAGTTCAACTCCTTCCATATATGGTTAAAGTAAATCCTAAACTCTGGATCTTCTCTACATTTTAAAGGGGAATCATGGTACTCTTTAAAAGTTATATTGAATATCTTCTTTATTTTAGCCGGCCTTTTAGAGAGGACTATAATTCTATTTGACATAGATACGGCCTCTGAAATATCATGAGTTACCATTATAGCAGTTTTACCTTCATTTTTTATTATTTTAAATATTTCATCACTTATGTTTAATCGAGTCTGATAATCTAAAGAGGAAAAGGGCTCGTCAAGAAGGAGTACTTCAGGGTCAAGAGCAAGGGTCCTTATGAGGGCTACTTTTTGTCTCATACCGCCGGATAATTCCTGTGGATAATGATATCTGAAGTCCCACAATCCATAATCTTTTAATAAAGTTTCCAATTTGGTTTTATAGGTATTTATAGATTTATGCTGTATTTTAATGCCAATCAATATATTATTCCATATATTTAGCCATTCAAATAATTGATCTTTTTGAAACATATAGCCCATTTTATGGGAAAATGAAGATATTTTTTCATCATCTATATATATTTCGCCGGAAGAAGGCTTTATAAGGCCGGCTATTATATTTAAAAGTGTAGTTTTACCACATCCAGAAGGGCCTACTATACTTAAAAATTCTCCTTTTTTTATAGTAAAACTTATGTCTTCCAAGGCTTTAGTAGAATTTTTCAATGAATGATAGTTCATGTATATATTGTTAAGGGTTAATTTGTCCAAAGTATCATCTCCTTACATCAGAAGTAATTACAGCTGATAGAGTTCATAATTTTAAATTTAGTTAAAAATTAATATATAATTTAGTATATGAATAGATATAGTATAGTGTTAAAGGTCTTTCAGGCATAAAGTAAACTTTATAGGCTTATTACAAGTGTGACTATAGGAGATATTGGAATTGCACATATACGCACATATGTTATAATATAAGTGAAAGTAGTTTTTATTAAATAAATCAGAGTATTAGTATTGATAATTTAACCGTATACAAGAATAGGGTTATTTTTTGTATTAGCACTATATGGTACATAATAGAAATAATGACATTTTAAAAGAGGCTATTTTAAAGTAAAACATTTTTTAAATACCTAGTATTTTAAAGTTTGTAAATTCAGTTTAAATTATTAATTTTAAAAGGTGATTAAGTATGAAAAATTTATTTCGTGTAGGTCTAGATGTAGGTTCCACCACAGTAAAGATAGTTGTTTCAGATATAAAAGACAGTATAATCTATAGTAAATATCAAAGACATTTTTCTGATATAAAAAGTACTATAGCTAAGGTTATCAAAGATGCTTATGAAAAGTTAAAAGATGCTAATATAACTGTTATGGCTACGGGTTCTGGAGGATTGTCTGTGTCCAAGTGGCTTGATATACCTTTTATTCAGGAAGTAGTAGCATGTACTAATACCATAGAAAAATTTATCCCGGATACTGATGTAGCTATAGAGCTTGGAGGGGAAGATGCCAAAATAACTTTTTTTGATGGAGGAATTGACCAGAGAATGAATGGAACTTGTGCAGGTGGTACAGGGGCATTTATTGATCAAATGGCATCTCTTCTTCAGACAGATGCAAAGGGATTAAATGAACTGGCTAAGGAATATAAAGTTATTTATCCTATAGCTGCCAGATGTGGAGTGTTTGCCAAAACTGATATTCAACCCCTTTTAAATGAAGGGGCAAAAAAAGAAGATATTGCGGTATCCATATTTCAGTCTGTAGTAAATCAAACTATAAGTGGACTTGCTTGCGGCAAGTCTATAAAAGGTAATGTTGCTTTTTTAGGGGGACCTTTGTATTTTCTGTCAGAGCTTAGAAAGAGATTTATAGAAACTTTAAAGCTTAGCGAAAATGAAGTTATTTTTCCTGAAAATTCTCAGATTTTTGTGGCAATGGGAGCGGCATTATCTTCAAAAAATGAAGAAATTATTTCTTTTAAAAATTTAGTAGATAGATTACCACACTTAAATAATTCCTTAAATAATGAAATTCAGATATTAAGGCCTCTTTTTAAAGATAAAGAAGAATTTAACGAGTTTAAGGAAAGGCATGACAAAAGTAAAATAAAAAGAAAAGATTTAGAAAGTTTCGCAGGGGACTGCTATTTAGGAATAGACGTGGGATCAACCACTACTAAATCAGCTCTTATAGATGGGAAGGGTAATTTATTATATTCATTTTATGGAAGTAACAATGGAAATCCGCTAAAATCTGCTGTAAATATATTGAAGGACTTGTATAAAAAACTGCCTAAAGATGCCAAAATAGTAAATTCTGCAGTTACAGGTTATGGAGAAAGTCTAACTAAAGCTGCACTATCTGTAGATATAGGAGAGGTGGAAACTGTGGCCCATTATAAGGCTGCAGAATTTTTTCAACCTAGAGTGGAATTTATATTAGATATTGGTGGACAGGATATGAAATGTCTCAGGGTGAAAGATGGAATAATCGACAGTATAATGTTAAATGAAGCTTGTTCATCTGGATGTGGTTCTTTCATAGAAACTTTTGCTAAATCCTTGAATATGGATGTAAGAGATTTTGCAGCTTCTGCACAATACTCTAAAAAACCGGTGGATTTAGGTTCCAGATGTACTGTTTTTATGAATTCTAGAGTTAAACAAGCGCAGAAAGAAGGGGCCTCTGTGGGAGATATATCTGCAGGACTTTCCTATTCAGTTATAAAAAATGCTTTATTTAAAGTAATAAAGATAACAAATCCTAAGAATTTGGGAAAAAAAATAATAGTTCAAGGGGGAACTTTCTATAATGACGCCGTATTAAGAGCTTTTGAAATAATATCTGAACGGGAAGTGGTAAGACCTGATATAGCAGGTCTTATGGGAGCCTTTGGAGCCGCACTTATTGCAAAAGAAAGATATGATGGAGTTCATAAAAGCACTCTGTTAGATGAAAAACAATTGAGTGATTTTATTACAGAAGTCAATATGAAAAGATGTGGTAAATGTTCAAATAATTGTCTTCTTACTATAAATAAATTTTCAGATGGAAAGGAATTCATATCAGGAAACAGGTGTGAAAGAGGCGCTGGCTTAGAGAAGAATAATACCTTAAAGATGCCAAATCTTTTTGATTATAGATATCATAGGACATTTGACTATGTTCCTCTTAAAAGGAGCCAGGCTAAAAGAGGACAAGTAGGCATACCCAGGGTTTTAAATTTATATGAAAACTATCCATTTTGGTTTACATTTTTTACAGAGCTTGGTTTCAGGGTGGAATTGTCTTCCCGTTCCTCAAAGCACGTTTATGAAATGGGTATAGAAACAATACCTTCTGAGTCAGCTTGTTATCCTGCGAAAATAGTTCATGGGCATATAATGGATTTGATAAACAGAAATATAGATTTTATATTCTATCCTTGTATACCAAATGAGCAAAAAGAACAGCAGGGAGCAGATAATAATTATAATTGTCCTATGGTAACTTCCTACCCTGAGGTTATAAAAAATAACATGGATGTAATAAGAGAAAAAAATATCAATTTTAAGAATCCTTTCTTGGCACTAGATAATAAGACGAGGCTTGTAAAAAGACTCAGGGATGAATTGAAGGAATTTAATATATCTAAGAAAGAAATATCAAGTGCACTGGAAAAAGCTTTTGAAGAGCAGGAAAAGATGAAGGATGATATAAGATTAAAGGGAGAAGAAACAATAAAATATCTTAGAGATACAGGAAAAAAAGGTATAGTTCTTGCAGGAAGACCTTACCATGTGGATCCTGAGATAAACCATGGAATATCGAATATAATAACTTCCTATGATATGGCTGTATTAACAGAGGACTCTGTAGCTCATTTGGGAGTGGTGGATAGGCCACTTAGAGTAGTAGATCAATGGGTATATCATTCCAGACTTTATGCTGCAGCAAGCTTTGTAGCAACTCAGGAAAATTTGGAATTGATACAGTTAAATTCTTTTGGCTGTGGCTTAGATGCAGTTACTACAGATCAGGTTAAAGAAATACTTAATAAATATGAAAAGATATATACAGTATTGAAAATTGATGAAGGCAGTAATTTAGGGGCGGTTAAAATAAGAATACGTTCTTTGAAGGCAGCCATTGAAGAAAGGGAAAAGCATGGTTTTAAACCCAATAAACTTCAGGAGAGCTATAAAAAGATAGTTTTTACAAAAGAAATGAAAAAAACCCATACTATATTGTGTCCCCAGATGTCACCTATACATTTTCAATTTTTACAGGAGGCGTTTAGAGAATCTGGATATAAGCTGGAAATATTACCTTCTGTAGATAAAAAGGCTGTAGAGGAAGGTCTAAGGTATGTAAATAATGATGCATGTTATCCGTCTATAATAGTAATAGGACAGTTGATAGAAGCTTTAAAATCGGGTAAATATGATATGGAAAACACTTCTGTTATATTATCTCAGACAGGAGGAGGATGTAGAGCTACAAATTATATAGGATTTTTAAGGAAAGCTTTGAAGGAAGCAGGTATGGAGAAAATACCAGTTATATCCCTAAATGTAGCAGGCTTAGAGAAAAATCCTGGGTTTAAAATTACAGCAGGACTTGTGAATAAATCCATGATGGCACTTCTATATGGGGATCTTTTTATGAGAGTCTTATATAGAGTGAGGCCTTATGAAAAAATAAAAGGTTCTGCAAATCTCTTATATGAAGAATGGGTGAAAGAGTGTAAAAAGAATGTAGTAAATGGAAGCCATAGAGAATTCAAAGAAAATATTTATAATATAGTAGAGGATTTTGACAATCTGAAAATAAAATCTATAGTCAAACCACGGGTAGGGGTAGTGGGAGAAATATTGGTAAAATTTCATCCTACAGCCAATAATAATATTGTGGATATTTTAGAAAGTGAAGGAGTAGAAGTGGCAGTTCCTGATTTAATGGATTTTTTCTTGTACTGTGCTTACGATGCAGGATTTAAATATAAGTATCTGTCTGGAAGTTACTTTAATAAAATTATAAAAGATAGTGCTATAAAGTTTATTGAATATTTCAGAAGGCATATGAAAGCTGCATTAAAAAATAGTCAGCGTTTTAGTGAAACTTCTGATATTAGGGAGATGGCAGAGGATGCTTCAAAAATATTGTCTATTGGGAATCAGACAGGAGAAGGATGGTTCTTAACTGCTGAAATGATAGAACTTATAAAGAGTGGAACTAAAAATATTGTATGTATGCAGCCTTTTGCGTGTCTGCCTAATCATGTAACAGGTAAAGGCATGGTAAAAGAACTGAAAAGAATATATCCAGGCAGTAATATTGCCGCAATAGACTATGATCCAGGAGCCAGTGAAGTAAACCAGCTAAACAGGTTAAAGCTCATGTTATCCGTGGCATTTAAGTCTATGGAAAATGAAGTGGAATTAGAGAGTTGTAAAGAAAAAATTATTCCCAAAGCAGTGTTTGCGGAAAATGCCAATAAATAGAATAGCATTTTCTATATGTACTATTATAATTTTCACTAACAGATAACTACAAAAATTTTTCTTGATGACTTTATCAGCTATTTAAAAGTTTTTTCAGGATTAGCTATGTGCTATTGTAAATTATTGCAAATTATATAGCTACATTAGGGTAAGATTAACCTAATTGAAGTCAAGAATATATTAAACTAATTTTTCTAAAACATTTATCGGCAGCAACTTGTATAAATAGATAAAGGCTATGAGATATCCTCTAATAGCCTTTATCTTATTCCTATAGCCTTTGAACTTTGTTTTTATCGTCCATTTATAGTATTTTTACTATGGATGTAAGCTATATGAACTTATAAAATATTTGTAAAACCAAAAATATTTTAACTTGATATAATAAATTTTTAGTTTTATAATTTATATTGTGAATATTCACTTACTTATGTTGATGATTATAAGAGATTATGGATGGAAGGGGGAATTTAGTAATTTTATATTTAAGATATAGTTACTAAATACAATATATGATCATAAAAAAAGTAAAAGGAAATACATATTGCATTGATACGGGAATGACATATATACCTTTCTATAAAATTAATGATAGAGAGATTATTATGCTGGATTCGGGACTTGCTGGGGAGGAAACTAAAGGGATAGAAAAACTTTTAGAGGTACATAGTTTAAAATTGGTTGCCATAATATGTAGTCATGCTCATGTAGATCATGTGGGTAATAATATGTATTTTAAAAAAAAATATAATTGTATTATTGCTATGCCAGAATATGAAGCGTTTATCTGTAGTTCCATAGATAATCTAAAATTTTATTATGGTTATCAGACATTATCAGATATTAAAGAAAATTTTGGTAATATGGTATGTAAGACAGATATTATAATTTCGGGCAATCAAGAATATATATATATATATGGAATTAAATTTAAAATCATTCCTACACCAGGGCATAGTCCTGCACATATATGTATTGTTACTCCTGATAATGTGATATATTTAGGTGACAGTATTATAAGTTATGAAGTTATGGAAGGAGCTAAATTGCCATATACATATACTATAAGTAAGGACTTAAAAAGTAAAGGGAAAATATATAACTTTAAATATGAAAAATATATAGTGGCACATAAAGGAATCTATAATAATGTTATGAAACTTGTAGAAGATAATATAAATTTCTACAGAAACATAGCAGCTAAGATATATAATGTTATAGATGGAAGTATAACTATGGAGGATATTGTTAAAAATACCATTAAAAATTTTCATATTAGCATAAGTGGGATATGTAAATATATTATAATGGAAAGGATAGTTAGATCTTATATAGAATATTTAGACGAAATGAAGATGATAAAATTAAATATAGAAGATGGATTGATCAAATATTCTAAGATTCTTTAGTAGTAAATTAAGAACTGTATCTATATACAGTTCTTAATTTATATATTATACTTCTACAAATTTACTTGCATCCACATGACATACAGGGCAGCTTTCAGGAGGAGTATCACCTTCAGCTACAAAACCGCAGACAGTGCATTTCCATTTTTTTGTAGATTTGGTTTGTGGAGTTTCTAATGCGTCCTTTGAGTTTTCAGTAACCTTTTTTGCAAAACTTTTTCCAAATTCATATGCAGAATTTAATTCATCTTCAGATGGTTTGAAATTTACTCTAAGCCCTGGAGTTAATAAGTTCATTTTTAGCTGTTGTAACCTGGCTTCAATATTCTTTACAGCTTCACCGCTCCAACCATAAGATCCAAAGGCAGCAGCTACCTTACCACCATGTACTATAGGATTTAAAGAAATCAATATATCAAAAATTGGTTTTAAAGCATCTCCGTTAATAGTTGGAGAACCAAAGAGTATTCCGTCTGCCTTTCCGATGTTTTCAAGTATTTCATTCATATCACTATAAATTACATTATAAGTCTTGATTTCGAAATCTCCAAAGGATCTTATTCCTTCAGTTATTTTGTTTGCCAGAGATTCAGTGTATCCATAAGCAGATACATAAGGTATTACTATATATTTTTTGTTTCCTGGCTTTATAGGCGTACTCCATTCTTTATATAGGTTTACTATTTTTAAAGGATCCTTTCTTAAAACAGGACCATGACCTGGACATATAATATCAATTTTCAAATCCTTGATTTTATCTATTGCTTCAAGTACATGGGGTTTAAAAGGACCCATTATACCATCAAAATAATATTTTAAAGCATCCATATAACCTGCTTCATCTGTATTTAAATCATTAAATACCTTTGGACTGCAGTAGTGTGCTCCAAAGGAATCACAGGTAATTAGTATATTATCTTCTGGAACATAGGTATATATGGAGTCAGGCCAGTGAAGGAATGGTGCTGAAATAAATTTTAAGGTTTTATTTCCAAGATCTAGCGTGTCCCCATCCTTTACTACAATAGAGTCAAATTTTTTATTTGATATGGCCTTCATAAATCTAATGGCAGCAGTAGAGCCTACAAGTTTTGCATTAGGTGAAAGATCTAATAATTTTGCTATAGAACCTGAATGGTCCGGTTCTGTATGATCTACAACTATGTAATCTATATTTTTTACATCTACATTGGCAGAATTCAATCTTTCTATAAATTCATCAAAAAATCTTTCTTTGGCAGTTTCAAATACAGCAGTTTTTTCGCTTCCTTTTACCACATAAGAGTTATAAGTGGTTCCATAAGGAGTATTCATTATTATATCAAATATTCGGAGATCTGGATCTAATGCTCCTACCCAATAAATATCTTTTTTTATTTCTAAAGCATTCATATTATTTACCTCCTATTTATTATTAATAAATAATTATTATTTGTATAATTCTATTATAGTATATATTTTTCCTAAAATCAACTAAAATACAATAATTGTTTATAAAAAATTATTTTAACATAATTATAATAACCTACATATTATGAACTGATATTAAAATTATTTTGGAGGATATATGATAAAGAAAAAACTGTATCTTGGTTCTATTTTATTGTTTTTTATAGTTATAGCAGTTGCTTTTACCGGGTGCAGCCAAAGTAAAAGAAATAGCAATTCCAAGGTTACTATAAGATTAAATGAAGTAGCCAGATCTACTTTTTATGCACCTATGTATGTGGCCATAAATCAGGGGTTTTTTAAGGAACAGGGTATAGATATAGAGCTTACCACAGGACAGGGAGCGGAT
>ENA-UOOI01000393-UOOI01000393.1-fermentation-metagenome-genome-assembly--contig:-NODE-393-length-57290-cov-136.851629_pt1 | contig 57290 bp, 77 predicted proteins | sample MGYA00245779_ERZ724027 | MGnify/ENA primary metagenome ERZ724027 (study PRJEB28704, sample SAMN03018318) | fermentation metagenome | biome: anthropogenic terrestrial biome; feature: soil...
ACAACATACATATTAGAATAAGATTATATTAAAAGGAGAAGAAAACTTTAAGAAATGGAGTTTGCCACTTATATAAACGTTCAAGTTTCAATAAGACAAATTATGATAAAACTAAGTTTTTATTGGGTAAATTAAATTAAAAATAAAAAGGATGTGATGATAAAATTTGAGTGTAGTAAACGAAGAAAGAAATTATACAGTTTATATGCATGTGAATAAAAAAAATAATAAAACATATGTGGGTATTACTCGTCAAAGTGTAGAAAATAGATGGAGAAATGGTAGCGGTTATATACATAATGAATATTTTACCCGAGCAATAAATAAAAATGGTTGGGATGGATTTGAACACATTATATTATTTGAAAACAAAACTCAAGAAGAAGCTGAAAATTTAGAGATTTTATTTATTAAAATATTATTAAGTAATAATCAAATCTATGGTTATAATATAAGTAATGGTGGAAATACCATAGGAACTCATTCTGAGGCAACAAAAAGAAAGTTGAGTAAAATTAAAACAGGAAAAATGCTATATGGAGAAAATCCAAAAGCAAGAAAAGTTATTTGTAATGGTAAAATATTTAATAGTGCAAAAGAATGTGCTGAATATTATAATTTAACATATGGGACAATGATGGGTTGGCTATATGGTAACGATGGAATGCCAGACGAATATATAAAATTAGGAATGAAATTTTTAAAAGGAAATTATTTTATAAAGGCAAGAAGTGATTATGTTGTAATAAATAGAAACCCTCAATGTGGAGGAAAACATCATAAGGCAGAAAAGGTGATATGTGACAATATGGTTTTTGAATGTATAAAGGATTGTGCAGATTATTATGATATAAATTATAACAATATGCGTAATTGGCTTAATGGTTATAGAAATACACCAAAAGATTTTTTAAATAAAGGATTAAGAAAATTAAGTGCAAATATAAAAGATTATAATTTCCAAATAGATTCTAAAAAAGAAAATAGTTATAATTCAATTAATAATGTTAAAAAAGTTATTTGTAACGGAAAAATATTTGATAGCATAAATAAATGTGCGAAATATTATAATATTACTACTTCGGTAATGGGTGAATGGTTAAAACAAAAATGTAACATGCCACAAAAATTTATTGATTTAGGTTTAAGGTATCTTGGTGACAAAACAACAATTTATACTCCACAAACTATAACAAGAAAAAAAGTCATATGTGATAATAAAATTTTTAATAGTATAAAAGAATGTTCAAGGTACTATACTGAAAATTATAATACATTTTATTATTGGGTAACAGGTAAAACTTCGATGCCTCAAAAATACATAGATTTAGGTTTACACTATTATAATCCAAAAGTAGATGGTGACATAAAACAATATGAACAATACATAGAAACAAAAGCAATATAAATTAAATTAAAAAAGAGTTGACAATTTTATTATAACAGAATATAATCAGGTAAACACACAAACGTGTTTATAATAAATTAAATTAAAAATTATGGGTAGTGACCAACACTAAAGGAGATTAAAAGATGTATCAATTAAATCAAGAGAATACTCAAAAATTAGAAAAATTATTAAACTATTATGTGGACGAAGGAATGGATGTGTTTGCTAAAAATACTATAGTGGACTATAAGAACAATGAATATGCCATTAGAATGGTAGATAATATTGCAAGAATATTAGAAAGATTTTCGGGTAATAAAGAAAAACCATATGATTACACAACAACTTACACGAGTGATGGTAGGTAATAAAATTTAGCTTTTATCGTATTGAAATAAGCATTGCAAATACTAGGTTTGAGGACAGAAAATGATACATAATGGGTTAAAATTGTCAAAAGTGTTGATTTTACAATATTTACAAGATATAAAGTTGAAATCTCAACACTTTTTAGACAATATTAGGTGATAAAACACACATTTTATCAAGTGTTTTATATAGAGGATTAAGTAAAAACAAAAAAGGAAGGTAAAAGAATGAATGAAGTCAAAGCAACAAGTGGTTATTTAAATTTAACAGGTAAAATAATCGGATTAAATAACAAACAAATTAAAGAATATCCAATATCAAAGGAAATTCGGTTTGGTATTCAAACAAAGAAAGATAATATTGTTTACGTAAAGGCAAGTGGTTTTAAGAAAAACGATGACGATACAATATTAGTCGAATATACAGATGAAAATAAGAAACGACAAACAGAAAAGGCACAATATGGTGATAGATTTTTCTTAGAAGATGGAAGAACTATCATAGGAACTAAAATTAAAAAAACTGTTGATGGTCAAGTTGAATCAATGGTTAATGTAGATGCAGTAGATGAAATAAAGAATTCTTTTAAAGATGGAGATACTGTAAATATTAGCTTAAAAGCTGACATAAATACATATTTTAAAAGTTTACAATTTGATGTGACTAAAATTTTCGCAAGTTCAAAAGAAATAAATTTTGAAGATGAAAACTTTGAAGAAGATAATCATGGTAGACTATGGATTTCATTTGTACACGCTGAAGATAATATTATGACTGGTATTGCTTTTAACAAAAAACAAGAAAACATAGTGTTGAACTTTGATTTAGATACTGATTATATAAAAGCCGAAGATTTTGAGTTTGAGCAAGGTCGTTTAATTCAGATTGAATACGAATTTGGTCGTACTCCAATTTATGAAGAAGTTGAAGCTGAAGAAAAAGAAGAAGATAAGGGATTTAAACCAAAAGGAAAATATGCAAGCGAAAAAACAAATAGTGGTAGAAAATATCAACAAGTTACTGGATACATTGACCGATTGGTATGTACAGGAATTTCAGATGCTAAAGAAGATGTGTATGATTTAACACCTTACTTAGAGGTTGAAACTTTAGAAGAAGAACCATTTTAGAGATTAAATTAAAAGGAGAGTTATAAATGAGTGAAGAAAAAGATTTTAAAAAAGAAGTTAAAAAAGAAAATATAGACATTACTAAATTAAATTTATTTACTAAATTACAAATTGTTCGTGCAGAATTATCAAAAATGAATTTAAAAAAGAGTGCAAGAAATGATTTCAGCAAATATAATTATTTTGAACTTTCAGACTTTTTACCATCTATAAATGAATTATGTTTACAGTATCATTTGTTTACATATTGTGACATTAATTCAGACATAGCAAGAATTACAGCAGTCGATTGTGATAATCCAGAAATGGTATTCACATTAACTATGGATTCTGCTGAAGTAGAGCTTAAAGGAATGAATAAGATTCAAGGAATTGGAAGTCAAAACACATATATGCGAAGATATTTATATATGGCTTTGTTTGAAATTTCTGAAAGTGATACAATTGATGCCCTCACAGGAAAAGACAATAAACCAACAAAAGGTAAAAAAGATACTAAATCAGCAGAAAATGATAAGAAAGCACAAATGAAAACTTTATGCACTTCGTTATCTGCTAATGGGCATAAACAAGAAGTAATGGATACATTAATGAAATTAGCTAATGTAAAGAATCCAAATTCAATTACAGATGAAAAGATAATGGATCAAATAATTAAAGAATTGGAAACCCTACAATAAGGGTTTCCTTCAACAAAGGTGGTGAGTGAATGGCTAAACAGGTAAAATGCAATTACAAGATGTGTGACAATTTAGGGGTAGCACAAAATCCTGTTAAGCATAAAGGAAAATATTATTGTAAATCATGTTTGAAGAAAATGCTACGTGAAACAGAATTACGAAAAAAAATCATGGATACTGTGCTTGCAATATTACCTCAAGAGATTCCAAGTTTAATAAATAAAGTCATAAATCAATGGACTGCTTTAGATTATTCAATGGAATATATACTGTATACAACAAAATACATAAGATTAAATAAATGCGTACTGAATCACGTTCATGGTATTCGTTATTACATGAACAAAGATGAAATTAAAAACGCATATAAGCAAGCTAAGAAAAATCATGAAATGAAAAAAGTTGAAACCATAGGATTTGAAATATCAAGCGAAGAAGAAGGATTTTCATATAATTCAAACGATAATTATTTAAATATTTTGTAGGACGGTGGTAAAAATTAGTACGGATTACACAATTCAATTGCACGATGAAACTGCCGAATTGGGTGTTATTGGAACATTATTATTAAATAATGATTATATATTAAAGACAACGTATCTAAAACCAAAACATTTCTATTTTTCAGAAATTGCAAGTATCTATAAATGTTTGACAGATTTAATAGATGAGGGTGTCACGGAATTTGATACACTAAGTGTCATTAATTTAATTAATGCTAACGAAGGGCTAAAAGGGAATTTTTCAAAAGCAAACATAAGAAATATTGAAGAATACATAGAAGATTGTAAATTAGTAGCAAGGAATGATTTTAAAGAATATCAATTATTAACCGAAAGAGTTATAACTTTAGCATTTAAAAGAGATGTCAAAGATAAATTGTTATCATTAGCAAGAGAATGCACTAAAGATAATTCTAAAACTCTAAATGAATTTAATTTTGAATTGCAAAATGCCGTAGCTAATTTAGCAAATGATTATATGTTTGGTAATGATACTCCCTTATTAGCTGAAACAATAGATAAAGTTTGGGCAAATATTGTAGGACAGAGAACTAAAAATGGAACAATAGGTATTCCATCAAAATATTCAAGTGTTAATAAATATTTCACTTATAGAAAAGGAGAGCTTGTTGTAATTGGTGGAAGAGCAAAATCAGGAAAATCAGTTTTTTTATCCAACGAAGCATATTACCAACTGAAAAACGGTGTAAAAGTAGCAATTTTTGATACAGAATTAAGTGATGAAATATGGCTACCTAGATTTTTGGCTAACATTACAGGATTAACAGTACACCAAATTGAAAACGGCACATATTCAGAAGAAGATGAAAGTAAAATTGAAAAGGTGAAAAATTGGATAAAAAAAGGAACGTTAATTCATAAGTATGATCCTGAATGGACAATGGATAAAATATACATAAGAGCAAAACAAATTAAAATACAATACGGATTAGATGTTTTAATTTATGATTATATAAAAGCAGATGATGTAGACTTAGCAGGAATGGGTTTGGCTGAACATTCATATCTTGGGAAACTAACATCATTCTTAAAAAATAAAGTTGCTGGAGAAATGAAAATTGCAGTAATTTCAGCAGGTCAAATGAACGACAATGAACTTCGTTTGGCAGATAGTAGAAAAATCCAAAGATATGCCTCAACCATTGCTTATTGGATGGAAAAAGATTCAGATATAATTGCAAGAGATGGTGCAGAACAAGGTAATAATTATTTATATGTAGACTATAACAGAAACGGGAATAAGCATAAAGCAGATAGTAAGAAAAACCCAGTAACATATTTAAACTTTGTAATGGACGGTGATAGGGCTACAATAAACATGGCTAAAGTTCCTGAACATGTGGAAGAATCACCATTTTAAAAGGAGAGTGAGTAGTTTTGGTAAATGGCATTGACGTAAAAAGAATACTATACAATGAACCAAAATTAATAGAAAGTTTATTAGATTCTCTGGGATGTAAATATATTTATAATAATGGTAGAAAAATATCAAGTACCAGACCAGATGGAGATAATAAAAATTCTGTTAATATAGCTTTAAACGAAACGTTAAATGCTAAAATTTATACAAGACAATCGGAATTTCAGCAATACGAAATACAAGATATAATTTCTTTAACACAATATTTTCTTAATTGCTCACTCTCTGAAGCTTTAAAATACATATGTGAGATTTGTAATATTGATGGGTTGAGTGAATATGTCAAACAAGAAGATTCTCCTACATTATCATTTTTAAAACGTTATAAGAAGATTATAAAAAATGATACTACCACAACTGAAGATGTAATTTTAGATGATAAAATACTAGATTTATTTGTAAACGCTCCATGTAAGATATTTACGGATGATGGAATTGATATTCATACGCAAGAATATTTTGAAGTTTGTTATGATATTATGAGTAATCGTGCAGTATTTCCAATTAGAAATGAAAACGGTGGATTAATAACGTTAAAAGGTCGTATTCTGGATAGTGATTATAAATTATATGGAATCCCAAAATATTTCGTTTATTATGAAGTTGAAACTTCTCATATTCTTTTCGGTGAATATCAAAACAAAGATTATATTAAAAATGCAGAGTATATTATATTAGTTGAATCAGAAAAAAGTGTAATGAAATTGTTACAAATGGGATATAGAAATTGTGTAGCTATAGGAAGGAAATCAATCAGTAGGCAACAAAGAAATAAACTTTTAGCATATGGAAAACCGCTTGTAATAGCGTTTGACAATGATGTTAAAGAAAAAGAATTAAAAATCATTTCAGGAATGTTTAAAGGTTTAATTCCTATAAGCTACACTTTAGATAAATTTAATTTATTAAAAGAAAAAGACAGTCCTTGCGATAGAGGTTTATATATATTTAAAGAATTATTAGAAACAAGAATAGAATTTAAGGAGTGATTTAATGGATATAAACATCGAAGAGTTTAAAATGATGTTGGATAATATGGTTTGGAGTTATTCAAGAATTAATGCATTTAAAACGTGTAGATATATGTGGTTTCTCACATATATAAAGAAATTTAAAGGGGAACAAAATGCATTCGCTGTAAGTGGATCATTCTCTCATTCAATACTTGAAAGATTTGCAAAAGAAGAGTTGTTTTTATGGGATTTATTAGATGAGTTTGTAGATAATTATGACGAACAAGTTCCTTATAAGTTCCCTCCCAACAAATATGTAGATTTAGGAGAAAAAAATTATAATGCAGGGGTTGAATACTTCACTAATTTTGAAGGATTTGATGATATTGGAACAATTGTTGGAGCAGAAATAAAAGTTGACACAGATTTAGAAGATAAAGAAAATAATAGAAAATATAAATTTACAGGATTTATAGATTTATTATTAGAAAAAGACAACGAATACATAATATTAGACCATAAATCAAAAGGGAAATTTAAAAGTAAAAAAGAGCAAGCCGAATATGCACATCAATTATATATCTATGCTAAATATATAAAAGAAAAGTATGGTAAATTTCCAAAAAAATTAATATTCAATATGTTTAATGCAGGAGAATATATACATATACCTTTTAATTTAAACGATTATAATGAAGCTATAAATTGGTGTGTATCAACAATTAATGAGATTTATAATGAATTAGATTTTGATAAAAATGTAGATGATTTTTTCTGTAATTATTTATGTAATCATAGAAGTGTTTGCAAGAGAGATTAAATTAAAAGGAGTAATAATGATTGGACAAAACAAATTTAATTTAGATGGTGAGTATGGTATTGGTTACACGTCTAAGGGTGAAGAATTTTATTTTGATTTAGAAGATTACGATAAAATTAAAGATTATACTTGGTATATAACACGTAAAGGTTATGTGTCAACAACTGATAAAATAACACATAAAAAATTTTTTATGCATAATTTAGTTATGAATACGCCACCACAAAATTTAGATCATGAGAATAGAAAGCGAAATGATAATAGAAAATTTAATTTAAGGTTTACTACTTTTAGTCAAAATGCAAGTAATATTACAAGAAGAAAAGATAACACGAGTGGAGTTACAGGGGTAACTTTTCATCAGAATAAATGGCAAGCTAGAATTCAAGTAAACGAAAAGAGAATTTCATTGGGATGTTATGATAATAAAGATGATGCAATAAAAGCAAGACTATTAGGCGAAATTAAATATTTTGGTGAATTTGCACCACAGAAACATTTATTTGAAAAGTATAATATAGAAGATTAAGTTAAAAAGGATGTGATTGAATGGATAAAAGATATAATAATTATCATCGCCATAGCCACTACTCAAATTTAAGAACATTAGATTGTATTTCAAAACCAATTGATTACATAAATAGAGCTAAAGAGTTAGGACATACAACGTATTTTACAACTGAACATGGATGGCAAGGAAATATATTTGAAGCATTAACTTTATGCCAAGAAAATAATCTAAAATGTATATATGGTGTTGAAGCATATTATGTCGATGATAGATTTAATAAAGAAGATAGACGAAATTATCATATCATTTTAATAGCTTTAACTAATAATGCAAGAAAAGAAATTAATAGTATTATTTCTAAGGCGAATACAGAAGGGTTTTATTATAAGCCGAGAATTGACCGAGAATTGCTTTTAACATTAACGCCAAACGAGACTATTATAACAACAGCTTGCGTTGCAGGAAGGCTATTTAAAGACGGATACGAAGAAGAATTTTTAAACCCTATACATAATCATTTTAAGGATAATCTATATTTAGAAGTTCAATCACATAATCATCCTTCCCAAATCAACTATAATAAATTAATAGTGGCATTATCAAGGAAATATAATATTAAAATGATTCATGCTAATGATAGCCACTATATCAAACCAGAAGATTCTAAATATAGAGATTTATTTTTGAAAGCCAAAGGAATAATTTATGAAGAAGAAGATGGATTTATTCTTGATTATCCATCTTATGATGAAATTGTTGAAAGATACAGGAAACAAAGAGTATTAACTGAAAGTCAAATACAAGAAGTTCTGCAAAATACTCTTATATTTGACAAAGCCGAAGATATAGATATTGATAAAGAATTTAAAATTCCTAAAATAGTAAAAGGCGATAGTAATGAAATTTTAAAAGACATATTAGATAGGGCATGGCAAAAGGAAAAAGCTAATATAAAACCTGAAAAACATAAAATTTACGAACAAGCAATTGAAGATGAATTTAATACTATAAAAGAATGTGGTATGGCAGATTATTTTATACTTGACCATAAAATAGTTGACAAGGCAGTAAATGAATATGATGCAGTGTTAACAAGGTCGGGAAGAGGGTGTTTTACAAAAGATGCACTCGTACATACAAAGGTTTCATTAAAACCAATATCAGATGTGGAAATTGGTGATGAAGTTATAGATATTAATGGAGATTTTAAAAAGGTAATAAATACAATGTCTTACGATATTGATGAAGAGTTAATACAAATTAAACATATTTTTGGAACTGACAAATACTATCCTACAGTATGCACTAAAGACCATAAAATATTTATTCATAGAAATAATGAAAATCAATGGATAGAAGCTCAAGATTTAAAAAAAGGAGATTTCGTATGTGTTCCTAAAACAAATGTAATAGAAAATTCTGTAGAATATATTGATTTAAATAATTATAACATCTTTGGATTTGAATTTGACGATGAATATATTTATGAATATAATCCTTATATATCAAATTATTATAAATTTTCACCTTCAGATATAGCAAGAAATATTGGTGTAGGCAAATCTTTAGTAGAGAAACTTGCAAATGGGATTATAGATAATTTTAAAAGGAAACCTGATAAATTTAAAGAGTTTATGGAATATATACCTTTTAATTCGGTAGAGGAATATAGGGAATACATTAAAAATAAAAGAACTCTAAAAATAAGACGTTTTATTAAAAATGATTATATGTTAAATCAATTTATTGGATTATTATATGGCGATGGGTTTAAAGCAGAACAAAAAATAACCGTAGGTTTAGCTATTAATACTGAAAATCATAAAAGTATAATTAATAAAAAAATATTTTATAGCATTGCCGAAAGAATAGGGTTAGAGGTTTATTCAAATAAAAGTAAATCTAAAAAATTAGAGCAAATAAGCATTAGTAGTAAAATTTTAAATGAGTATATATCTAAAGAAATATTTATATCAAAAAAAGGTAAAGATAAACAATTTAATCCTAAGTTTTTTAATGAAACTATTAAAAATCAAAAAGGAATACTTAACGGACTATTTTTATCAGACGGAAGTAATAAAGATAATAATAGAGAGAACTTTGATAACACTTCTTTATCATTAATAAATGCTTATAAGGTTTTATCTCTAAATACAAGACATGGAATTAATAGTTTATCTGTAAGAGAAAAACATATTGATATTAATGGGTATATAAACAAAGAATCGTATAAATTAAGACGTAGTAATAATATTTTTAATAGCATAAAAATTAGTGAAAGATGTATAGAGGATGATAAGTATTGGTATTTGCCTTTAAAAGAAATCATTTTTCTGCCAAAGCAAAAAACAAAAGTTTATGATTTAACAATAGAGGATTCACATAGTTATCTTATAAATAATATGATTGTTCATAATTCAGCAGTAAGTTTTTATGTTACGAAATTATTAGGATTAACGGAAGTAGACAGAATAAAAGCACCAATTACATTATATCCTTCACGCTTCCTAACTTCTGCAAGAGTTCTTGAAACAAGAAGCCTTCCTGATATTGATCTTAATTTTGCTGAAGTTACACCAGTAATTAAAGCCAGTAAAGATATATTAGGTGAAGATGGTATTTATTATATGATAGCATATAAGCCATTACAAGAATCTTCTGCATTTAGACTATGGTGTAAATCTCAAGATATGGAAATTGATGACTATAACGAGATAGCGAAAAATTTAGACAATTATATTGAAGATAAAAAATGGAAAGACATAATAGAAGATAGTAAGGTATTTAGAGGGGTTATAGAATCAGTTGCTCCAAGTCCATGTAGCTTTTTACTATCTAATAATCCAATTTCTTCAGATGTAGGATTAATTAAAGTTGGCAATGAAATATGTTGTTGTTTAGATGGATATAATTGCGATGTTTATAAATATTTAAAAAATGATTATTTAACAGTACAAGTATATTCTATAATATCAGAAGTTTATAAACTAATTGGTAGACCAATAGATAATATTTCAACTTTAATAAATAATTGTGATGATAAAGTTTGGGATATTTACGAAAAAGGTTTAACAACAACTATTAATCAAGCAGATAGTGATTTTGGTAAACAAACAATAATGAGGTTCAAACCTCGTAGTTTAGCAGATTTAAGTGGTTGGGTAGCCTCAATTCGACCGGGGTTTGCAAGTTTAATGAATGATTATCTCGATAGAAAACCATATACAACAGGCGTTAAAGAACTTGATAATTTATTAGAAGAATCTTCGCATAGAATGTTATATCAAGAAAGTATTATGAAATATTTAATTTGGCTAGGCATTGACGAAAAAGATAGTTATGATGTGATAAAAAAAATTGCGAAAAAAAAGTTTAAAGAAGAAGAGTTGCAACAATTAAAAATAAAACTAATTGATGGTTGGAAAATTCATGTAGGTAGAAAAGAAGGATTTGAAGAGACATGGCAAGTTATAGAATCGGCAGTGCGGTACAGTTTTAACGCCTCACATTCGGTATCGGTAGCTATCGACAGTTTATATGGAGCATATTTAAAATCACATTATCCATTGGAATATTTTACAGTAGCTTTAAATCAATATTCTAATGATGCAAACAGAACAAATAATTTAATTGACGAATTATCTTATTTTGATATTAAAATTAAATCACCCATATTCCGATATTCTAAAGGAGATTATTTTTTGGATAAGGAAACACAAACAATATATCGAGGTATTGGATCAATAAAATATTTAAATTCACAAATAGGAGATGAATTATATGAACTTAAAAGTAGTACATACAGCTCATTTTTAGACCTATTAATTGACATTAAAACGAAGATAAATTGCAATACCAAACAATTAGACTTATTAATTAAAATAGACTTCTTTAAAGAGTTTGGTAGCGTTAAAAAGCTACTACATATAGTTGGTTTACATAATAAATTTTACAATAAAAAAACATTAAGTAAAGATAAATTAGAAGAACTAGGATTAACTTTAAATCAAGTTTTACAATATGGAACAGAAACTAAAAAACAAATTAAAGACTTAGATAGTAAAAAATTATTAAAAGATTTAGTTAAAAATATTGAGGACGAAGAATTTTCAGTTTTAGAATTAATTCAGATGCAAAAAGAGATATTAGGGTATATAGATTATATAAATCCTGAATTAGATAAATCTATTTGCTTAGTTAATACATTAGATACAAAGTATGCCACTAAAAGAGTAAATCTTTATTGTTTAAATAATGGAAAAACAGTTGATTTTAAAATTAATAAAAGGTTATTTGAAAACAATCCACTAAAAGAGGGAGATATAATTCATATGACATCGCAAAAGAAGTTCAAACCTATTATACTCGGTGAAAAAGAAAATGGCAAACCTATTTGGGGAGAAGATAAAACTTGTCTTGAATGGCACTTAGTTAATTACAATAAAATTAATTTAAAAGAATTATAAAATTAAATTAAAAAAGTAGTTGACAAATTTCCAGTTATGGAATATACTATTAGTAACAGAATAGAAATACATAAGAATTATATTAAAAAGATAAAACGAGTTTTTTATTGGGCGAAACGAAAAATTAAATGTTGGAATTCCAACAAGAATTAGGAGGGTAAAATGAAAGTTAGAGCAAAAGAGACACATTATGCTGGCAAAGATTTATTTATCATCAAAGACAAAATATATGAAATACCAGAAGAACAATTTGATGGATGGCATTTTTTTAAAAGCGAGATGTCTAATGTTCACAGAATATATTCAGGTAATATAAAAGATTACTTTGAAATTATTCCAGATAAACCAAGAATATGTGAAATTTTAGGGGTAGAACTTAATAAGCCATTTAATATTGAAGGATGGTTTAATAACCCATACATATTAAAAGAAAGTCAGTATACAAAAGGATATTATTACATAACTAATAAAGATAATTATGAACTTAGTAAAGCTGATATAATGAATTTGATAGAACACAGTGAATTAATAAAAGAAATTTCAAATTGGACAGATGAACAAAAAGAAATATTCAAAGCTTTGAAGGTATTAGGATATAATTACATAGCAAGAGATTCGGATTATTCTATTTATGCTTTTGAGAAAAAACCAATAACAAAAACTACGAATTATTGGAGTTCTGAAGATATAATATCTTTTAATTTAGAAACAGATAAAATTTTAAATGCACCACATCTTAATTTTATTAATTGGGAAGATGAAGAGCCATTTGAAATTCCAGAGGTGTGAGAGGTAGAAATGATTAAAAAATCAAAACAGAAAACTTACTATGAAACAGAATTAATTGACACAATCATTTGTGATAAATGCGGAAAAGATTTAACCAAAGAAGATTATTTTTATATAGTAAATGTAGATGAAGTATATTTTGATAGTGAAAGAAAGAGATTAGAAGATTTAGATATAGGATATACAAAACATTTATGCGATGAATGTATAAAATCAGTTTCAGAAATATTAGTACAATAAAAGTAAGAATTTAACCGATTGAAGGGAGGTGATAATATTAAAGTATTACGAACAGAGCAACAACAAATTTGTAAAGGTCATCCGATGTATAATGTCATAACAGATTTCTGTATAAGATCAAAGAATTTTTACAACTATGCACTATATATTACAAGACAAGAATTTATATTTAATAATAAATGGATTAGATATCAAGACTTACAGAAAACACTAAAAGATACAGAACCATATAAACAACTGATGTCTCAATCAAGTCAATGTGTGTTACAAGTTTTAGAACGTAACTGGAAATCATACTTCAATGGTATAAAGGAATGGAAAAGAAGTCTACAAAAATTCTTAGGAATGCCACGATTACCTAATTATAAAAAGAAGAACGGGAAGTTTGTATGGTTTTTAAAGAATAATCAAAGCTATATAAAAGATGGGAGATTGTATTTTAAACTTAAAGTATTCAATGGATATTCGTTTAAAATAAATGCGACAGGTAGATTGATTTCAATAAGATTTATTCCACAGAACGATTATTATACACTTGAGATAATTTATGAAAAAGAAATTAAAAGCAAAGAAACTTACAATACAAACTGTGCAAGTATTGATTTGGGAGTTAATAACTTTATAACTATGACAAACAATGTGGGATTGAACCCAATTATTGTTAACGGTAAAGGAATAAAATCAGTAAATCAATTCTATAATAAACAAAGAGCAAAATTAATGAAAGATGCAATACATAGAAACAATAGTTATTGGAGTCATAAATTGGATACATTAAATAGAAAGCGTTATAATAGGATTAAAAACTTTATGCATCATACAAGTAAGTACATAGTAAAATATTGTATTGATAATAGCATTGATAATTTGGTAGTTGGAATAAATAAAACTTGGAAACAAGACTGTAAACTTGGAGACAAAGTGACACAAACATTTACATTTATACCTTATGATTTATTAATTAGACAATTAAAATATAAATGTGATGAATGTGGAATACAGTTTATTGATACTGAAGAAAACTACACAAGTGGAACGTCATTTTTAGATAACGAAGAACCAACTAAAGAGAATTATAATAAAAAGAGGAGAGTAAAGCGTGGACTGTTTAAATCAAATAATGGAATTTTAATAAATAGTGATGTTAATGGTAGTCTACAAATTATGAAGAAGGTATTTCCGAAAGCACTGTCTGACGGAATAGTGGGTAATCTAACCCCAGTTGTTATAAACGTCTGCAAGATGTGATTTACAACGAATTGATGAAAATCAAGTAGTCGTAAGATTTTATCAGGTTTAATCAAATAGAAGGAAAATTTTATTAGGTTGAAAAGGAGAGACTAAATGAAAAGATTAACATATGAAGGAGCTGGAGTATTAAGAGATGAAATTTCTGAATCTGGCAAACATATAGATTGTAAAGAACAGACAGGTGATTATTCAAAAGAATTACTAGAAGAAGCTATAGATAAATTAAGCGAATATGAAGATACAAAACTGCAACCTGAACAAGTTGAGAAATTAAAATGCAAACATAAAGAACTACAAAAAGAAAATCGCAAGCTAAAGAAAGAAATACTAAAAATGTTAAATTACGCTTGGTATAATCAGGAGGATGAAGATGAGTAAGAATAACTGTTTAAATTGTACTAAACGTTGTATAGGTTGTCACAGCACTTGCGAAAGTTATTTAAAGTTTAAATCAGAAAGAGAATTGATTTATAAGAATAGATACATAGAAAATTATATTAAAAGTAATGCGAGGGTAAAATGAATATTAATAGGGCAATTGCAATATCAGTGGTTTGTGCTTTAATTGGATTTTCTGTATGGGTTACTAAAAGTGGTGATTGTTTATTGATGTTATTTATATTGTTACTTATATAAAATGTTTAATTTAAAGGAGTGGGTATAATGTTTAAAACGGGAGATAAAGTTTTATTTAATTGGTATAACGAAAATTATACAGGGATAGATAAAGATATTAGAAGTAAAGTTGGAATTATTTTAAAAGTTAACAACAACGATTATTTTACCATTTTAGAATTTGATGACTACAAAACAAATATTCTTAGTAATATTCCACATAAAAATGTTTGTTCTATAGACGATATTGAAATAGTTCGAACAAAAATATATTACACGTATGATAAATTATTAGCTGATGAAAAATCAAAACTAAAATCAATATCTCAAATAGAAAAAGATAAAGAAAAATTAGAAAATTTCAATAATATCAAATACCGTATAATAAGAAATTGTGAGTGGTTGATTAAATCGGATTTAGATGATGAAGATTTCATAAATAGGGTTAAAGAAATTTCAAATTTAAAAAAACAATTATTTAATCAAAAGTTAGAATGTGTTGATGAAATACGTAGATATAATGGAACTATAAAATACAACTATCGAGAAATTGAAAGAGAAAGAAATAAACTTTTAAAATGTATTTCCAATGAAACTATTAACAAATATTTTAAAGACATATAGTTAAAAAGAATATTTTATCGCCCGAAAGGAGTTATTTATGAATAAAGAAGATTTAATTAAATGGATATCAATATTCCCAGACAATATTCAAGTATATAGAACACCAGTTAATAATTATGATTGTATAGATATCAAAATATTTGTAAAACCAAAAGATGAAAAATTTATTAAATGGTATTTTGGGATATAGGAGGATAAATGGATATTCAAATTATTGGTATAGATTTGGCAGATGAAAATTTAGAGGATTGGTCGGCTATTAGTAGTGTATGTGGAAATTGTAATACCATTATTGAATCAAAAACTTTTGATAAAGATAATATACCACAATCTGCAATATTTAAAAGATGTCCTATTTGCGGGGTAAGATTTAAGAAACATATTATAAATGAATATACTTATTAGAAGGGAGTAATTAAAATAGACGTAAAAGTTTGTAAAAAATGCAATAGAGAATTACCAATAGAAATGTTTCACAAAAGTAAAAAATCCAAAGATGGTCATGTTAGGATATGCAAAGACTGCGTTAAAGAGTATTATGAAGAAAATAAAGATAAAATAATTGAACAATCAAGACAATATATTCAAGATCACAAAGACAAGGATGTTGAATATCATAAACAATACTATATTGACAATAAAGAAATAATGTTAAAACATTCATCTAAATATAAGAAGAAAAATTGGAATAGAATTCAAAAGAAATATAAAGAATGGTGTCAAAATAATAGAGAAAAAATAAATACATATCAACGAGAAAGAAGATTAAAAGAAGAACAATTACCACATACTCTTACAAATGATGAATGGGAAGAAATTAAATTAAAATTTAATAATACATGTTGCTATTGTGGCAATGAATTACCATTACAAAAAGACCATTTCATACCCGTAACACAAGATGGTGAGTGTACTATCAATAATATTCTTCCTGCTTGTAAAAGTTGCAATGCGAGTAAGGGTATAAAAGATTTCTTTGAATGGTATCCAGAACAAGAATATTTTAGTGAAGAACGAGCAGAGAAAATATTAAATCACATTGAATATGAAACTGAAGAGCAAAATACATAGCCGAATAAAAAATACATTTTATGTTAAATAAATTAAAAAGGAGAATTAATATATAAAATACATATCTAATACATTTTTTGAAGAAGTAGTTAATGTATTGAATGACGAAAATGAACAAAGAAAATATGATGATAAAGTTCCATTAAATATTCCTTTTGTAATTTCTGTGTTATGTCAACACTTACAAGACGGAAAGTATAAATCATTTTTAGAGGATATTTATAAGTATCGTTATGTAATGTCATATAAAGATATTGATGACTATAATGATTATGGAGCATTAACAATACATCTTTATACTGAAGAAGATGATAACTATGATGATTACAATTACAATTATCAAATTGATGTAAACTATACATATTCAATAATATTTTCTTATGACACTAGAGATTGGGGTTACTGTCAATGCGAACCTAATGATGAAGATTATAGAGAAGATAAAAGATGTTGTGGACATGGATGTGACTGGTCTGCTCCAGCTTTCAATATCATAAAAGAAATTCCACTAGGTTATAGTTCATGGGATGGTGATGAGCATGATTTTTGGGAATTTGAAGATAATTTTTATAAATTAGACAAAGAATTAGCAGAAGAAAAAGCCAAACAGGATAAGGAAAATAAAATAAAATATTTACAAGAAAATATTAAAAAAATGCAAGATGAATTAAGCAAATACATAGTTGAAGTAGAAAATAATTATATAAAAGAATCAAGTAAATAAAAGAATGGTTTGATCTTAAATAAAAAATTATATTAAATTAAAAGGAGAAAAGAAAATGGGAACAACTTACGAATTCACAAATGGAACATTTTATATTAATGGAATACCAATGGGTGGTATATTAAATTTAAACCAATATAATTACCCAAAAGTAGAGAAAATAATTTACAATTTAAAAAATCCAGATAAACCAGCGACAATAGTATTTTTTGATGACGGATCAAAAGTTGTTGTTAGGTGTGATGCAGAGGATTTTACTAGAGAAGGCGGTCTTGCACAAGCATATCTCAAAAAAATATTAGGAACTAGGGGAAATATCAAAAAACTCATAGAAAATGCTGATATTCAAGAATAGGACATTGAAATTTCAACGTTTCTAACCTTAAAAAAGTTGATAAAATGTGGTTTTTATTGCCCAAGAAAGGAGAAGTAGAATATGAATATATCAAAACACGCAAGAACAAAGTATGTAGAGAGAATTAAAGATATAGATAATCAACAAGAAAGAAATCAATACATAGCACAAAACACAGATATGGTAGACGAACATATTTTAAAAATGTTTAATCAATCAAAATTTGTTTACAGAGGTCAGTTAGGCGGTAGTAAAACAACGACTGATTATTACATATTTCAAGATTCTAAAAGATCAATAGCGTTTGTTGTCCAAAAGGAAAAGGAATTGATAATTACTCTTTATGTGATAAATTTTAACTTTCCTAATAATATTTCTAAAGTTGTAATAGATGGATTACTTGAAGAAATAGATAATATTAATTCAAGTCTTAAATCCGAAGAAACTGTTGTGTCACAGAAAAATTTACAATTTGAATCAGAAATAGATTTAGTCAACGAAGAAATTAAGATTTTAGAAAGTAAATTAAAAAACAAAAGAGAAGAAAAAAGTATTTTAGAAAAAGAACAACAATCATTGAATAATAATTGTGTAGTTTTGAATCAAGAATTAACTAAAAATGCTTTACAGTTATTCGGAAATACAGATTATAAAGAAGATGTTAAAAATATTGGATTATAAGTTATAATCGCATAAGCGTTTATATAGATTAAATTAAAAATTTAAAACGGGATGGTATAATTTTATGCAGAAAAGAATGAATAATAGTTTACAAATGCCACAAACAAATGTGTCAAGAGTTGGTCGTGATGTTTACTTTAGTGGATCAATTGATGAAGATTCGGTTCATGAATTGATTAGAACTTTGGCAGAAATAGAATCTGAAGATAATGAAGTAACTTCACAAGGAAATGTTGAAACTACTTTGATTAATTTTTTAGAAACATTGGGTAAAGAAAATGGGAAAATTAATAAAGAGGATTTAAAACTCATTGAAGAAATAGGAAACAAATATAGAGAATCTAATACTGGAAGTTCACTAGATAGAGAACCAATACATCTTCATATTTCGAGTAGAGGAGGTGACCTTGAAGAGTCTATAGGCGTAACAGAATTTATAAGAAATATGAGAACGCCAGTTTGGGCATATACATACAAAGCATATTCAGGAGCATTTTTAATATTTGTAGCTTGCGACAGAAGATTTATGTATCAAAATGGAACTCTTTTATATCATCAATTAGCAACTGGAAATTATGGTAAATTAGTAGATTTGATAGATGATGTAAATGAAAGTATTAGACTTCAAGAGGTAATGGAAAATATTGTTTTAGATTGCACTAATATCACCGAAGAGAAGTTAGATGAAATTAGGATGTTGAAACAGGATTGGATTTTGACCGCAGATGAAGCTGTTGAATGGAAAATTGTAGATGAAATAATTTAACTTAAAATGAGAGGAAGGCGATAGGGGAAATATGAATGAGTAAGAAGAAGGATAAAAACAATCAAGTAAAACTTAGCTTTATAAGTAATAATACTGTTTCTGTGACGGGATCATCTATGCAATTGGAGTTCTTTGACAGAGATTTAAACAGAAATATCAACATTTTACTTGAATTAGGAATGTCACAGGAAGGTTCAAAACTAGATTCATATTTGACTAATAGTAAATTATTAGAAAAAATTGATACAAAAAGTATAGATTTTGTGATAATACCTCACATACATAATGATCACAGTTCATTATTGCCATATGTTGTTAGTAAACATGATTTTAATGGTCAAATAATTACAACAAAAGAAAACAAAGCGATGTTACCAGTAATGCTTATGGACTCTGCGTGGATTATTGAGAATGATATAGATTGGCTTAATAAGAATAAAAAAACTAAAAATAGAACTTATACTCCATTTTACAAAATGCAAGATGTCGAAAATTTAAAAGATTATATGATTGATATACCTGAAAACGAAATTATTAATTTAACTAATAATATTCAGATTAAATTCTTGCCAAACATGCATTGTTATGGTTCGGTAAGCGTGGAATTATTTTTTAAAGATTCGGCTTCAAGAGTTCATAAATTGTTTTATTCAAGTGATATTGGAAATATTCAAAACGAATATTTTATAAACAAAAAACAACAACCAGCTAAAAATTCAAATGTGAGCATCTACGAATCCACTTATGGCGAAAGAATTAAAGATATGAATTATAAGAAATTAAGAAAAAAAGAATTGGAATTACTTGAAAAAACAATTAAAACAACAATATTAAATGGAGGAGACGTACTAATACCTTGTTTTGCTTTTCAAAGAACTCCAACTGTCGCAATGTATATTAAAAAGATTATTGAAAAAAACAATTGTTTAAGTGGCACTAAACTAATTATTGATGGTAAATTATCTAATGATTTACTTGACGTATTTGAAAAAGTATGTAAAGGTGATGATAAAAATAACATAGAAGAATTGCTTAATTGGGACAATTTAACTAGAATACGAAGTTTTAAGGAAACGGCTAAACTTATAGATGATAAATCTATAAATAGGATAATCATCTCATCAAGCGGGATGATGGAAGCTGGGCATGTGAAAGAGTGGGCTAAAAGCATATTACCAAATAAGAGAAACTCTATTATTTTCATAGGCTATTCAGTTGAAGGGAGTTTGGCTACAAAAATTAAACATTATGAAGAAACACACCAAAAGACAGTGAAAATTGACAAGAGTATAATTCTTATGAATTGTAAAGTTGTTACATTAAATAGCTTTTCATCACATGCTTCTAGGCGTGACCTTATCAATTACATAATGCAGACAAATACTTCAGATTACATATGTTTTGTACATGGTAGTTCAGATGCAAAGCTTGAATTAGCTGAAGATGTTCAAAAACGCTTGGAAGATGAGTGTATTTCAACTAAAGTAATAATACCCAAGAAAAATCAAGTGATATATTTTTAGAATTAAATTAAAAATAAACATTGACATTATTACAAATTTGTAATATAATATTGGTAGGGACAAAAATGTCCTTACCAAAGGAGGTGAATTTATGATAAGTAAAGAGTTATTTGTAAATACATTAAATGAATTAAAAAATCTAAAAGAAATTTATGATGATATAAATAATGCAGGTAGAAAATTAGCGATGTTTGAAATTTATAACTGTGAATACGAAGATTTATTGTTTAAATTGTTGCAAGAAATATTTAAAGATAAAGAAAATGACTGGATTGGATATTATCTTTATGAATTAGACTTCGGTACAAAATGGTGTAAAGGTAAAATTACAGATGAAAACGGTAACGATATTCCGTTGAAAACTGCTGAAGATTTATATGACATATTAATAAAAAACTATAAGGAAGTGATTTAAATAAAAGAAACATTTTATCGAGCAGTAAATTCGTTTACAATAAAAAATTTACTTAGAATTATTAAGAATTATACAGACGAGAAATACATAGAAGATGTTTTGGTTGAGTTAAGGGAGTTGAAGGATGATAGCTACCAGCAAGACGAGTTTCAGGAGGTGATTAATGTAATGTCGAAAGAATCAGGTTTATGTCCTATCTGTAATAACAAATTAACATATAAAACCGAAAAAGAAATACATAGTGAATTAGAATTCAATGATCCACACAGAATTGAAGAAATAGCCTTTATGTGGTGTTCAGAGTGTGGCTTTGAAGATAAATAAGATTAAATTAAAAAGAGGTGATTGTTTGATAAAGGTTATAGGAAACAGTAATTGTTCAAGATGTGAAATAACAAAACAAATATTAATAAATAAAGGTATTGACTTTGAATATGGTTTACTATCGGATTTACCAGAAGAAAAACAAAAAGAACTATTAAAAAAGGCAAGACTAAAAGCACAATTAAATATGCCACTTATATTTAAAGATGACGAAATAATAGACATAAAGGAGATAATATAATGTATTTTAAAACAAATTACGACCAAGATTTTGATGATTTATACATGCACTTAAAGGCGAAATATCCACAAAAATTATTTGACTTAGATGGTATTGGAAAACAACTTGATATGTCTGAATTTAGCAGAAACTTCTTTTCTTCTAAAGTAACTTCAGATGCGAGTATTGATGCTAACGCAAATGTAGACGATATAAGTGTTATAGCTTACAATACAGAATTACCCAAACCATTCTTCAAATTAAATAGTTATTATATACTTTGGAAAGAATTAAAAAGATTATACGGACACGAAACAGCTAATACAATTGTTGAAATGCAATTAACTGGAGATATATACATACATGATTTTCATGGAATAGGGGCTGGATTACCATATTGCTTTAATTATTCTACATATGACATTATGACAAAAGGTTTACCAATGGTTAAAAAGGTAAAGTCATTGCCACCAAAACATTTATATGCCTTTAAATCACAACTTGAACAATTCACAGTAATAGCATCTAATTCTACTTTAGGAGCTACGGGATTAGCTGATATGTTAATTGTTATGAGTTATTATGTGAACAACATTTTGAAAACAAAATCAGATGCACATTTTAAATTCGCAACAGAAGAAGATATTTGGCGATATGTAAAAGAAAATCTAATATCTTTTATATATACGATAAATCAACCAATGAGAGCAAATCAATCACCATTTACTAACGTAAGTGTTTATGATAAATATTTTTTAGAGAAATTATGTGATGATTATATTTTTCCAGATGGTAGTAATCCAGATATAGAAATAGTTCAAAGAATACAAGATATTTATTTGAATATTATGAATTCCGAACTAGAAAGAACACCACTAACATTCCCCGTAACAACAGCTTGTTTTTCAGTTGATGAAGAAAAGAATATTAAAGACGAAGAATTTTTAAGATTTATATCTGAACATAATAAAAAATATGGATTTATTAATATCTATTGTGGTAACACATCAACATTAAGTTCGTGCTGTAGGCTAAGATCAGAACAAGGTTCAGAGTATTTTAATTCTTTTGGTAGTGGTTCTAGTAAAATAGGTAGTTTAGGGGTTTGTTCAATTAATTTTCCTAGATTAGCTATAAAACATCCTAAAATAGATGAATTCTTAATTGAATTAAAGAAAATAGTTGAAGTTTGTGCTAAAGTTAATAATGCTAAAAGAAAAATAGTAGACAAGAGAATTAAAAATGGGAATGAACCATTGTATACTTTTGGCTTTATGGAACTTTCAAAACAATATTCAACTGTTGGAGTAAATGGTTTTAATGAATGTATTGAAATATTAGGTGAAAATATACTTGAAGATAAAGGTCAAGAATTAGCATTAAAAATATTAGATGTAATTAATACAACAAATGCTAAATTACAAAAACAATATGATGCACCGCATAACTGTGAACAAGTCCCCGGGGAAAACATGAGTATTAAGATGGCTGATAAAGACAAATTACTCGGCTATCAGAATAAATACAACATTTATAGCAATCAGTTCATTCCACTTGTTACAAATGCAGATATTTTAGATAGAATTAAATTACAAGGATTGTTTGACGAACATTTTTCAGGTGGTGCTATTTGTCATTTAAATGTTGATACACCAATAGAAGACACTAAAAGTATTATGGACTTGATTAGAATATCAGCAAAAAAAGGAGTTGTATATTTTGCGATAAACTATGTTTTGTCTGAATGTGAGAATGGACACATGACAGTAAGCAATGATGAAATTTGTACTATATGTGGAAAACAAATTGTAAATAAATATAGTCGAGTAGTCGGATTTTTAACGGCAATCCGCAATTGGCATAAAACCAGAAGGGAATTAGACTTCCCTAATAGACAATTTTATGGAGATATTAATATTGAAAAATAAATCATATATTTATTTAATTACAAATTTAATAAATAATCATAAATATATTGGGCAAACAATAAATCTCAAACAAAGATGGAAACAACATTGTAATAAAGCACATAATTCAATGACAATTGATAAAACAATTAATAAGTATGGCAAAGAGAATTTCTCTTTGTCCGTACTTGAAATTTGTAATATTGATGATGCAAATGAAAGAGAAATTTATTGGATTGCGAAATATAATACATTTTACAACACCGAAGATTATAATTGTCATATAGGCGGGCAAATGCAATATGGAGAAAATAACCCAATGTATAATAAAAAAGGAGAAGATTGTCCGACTTCAAAAGTAACATATGAAATTGGTTTAACAATATATAACGACATGAAATCAAATAATAAGCAAACAATTTATGATTTATCTAAAAGATATAATTTAAGTACACCTATTATTTCCGAGATTTGTAAAGGTATACATTGGAGTACATTGGGTTTAAAAGATTTAATCAAAGATACTTACAAAACAAAAAATAAGCTTAAATTAACTAATGAACAATATTTAAATATTTATCAGTTATATGAAGGTGGACACTACACTCTTCAACAATTAGCAGATTTATATGGTATAAGTATAGCAATTATAAGTAAAGTGTGCAGAGGCAAACATTCATCCACAAAGGATAAAGAAAATTTATTACAAGACAAAAGAACAAGTTCAAAATTAACACTTACAAGCATAGAGAGTATTTTAGATTACTATAAAACTATAAAATATATTCCAAATATAAAGAGAAAAGAAATATATCAAAAAATTAAAGATTTATATCCATATATAAGTATAAAGACAATTCAAAGAATATGCTATAAATATGACAAGGAGGAAGAAGTATAATGAATATTTTAGCAACACAATATACTCTTGCTAATAAATCCTTTGAAATATATGTGGCTGGCTGTAAAGCTATGCCACATTGTAAAGGATGTCATTCTAAAGAGTCATGGGATTTTAATACTGGAGAAACTTATAATGAAGAATTATTAAATAAAATATTGTTAAAAATAGAAGAGTTCGATGATTTAATTGATAATATATGGATTTTGGGTGGCGATCCTTTAGACAATAATATCAACGATATTTGTAAAATGGCTGTAGATTTTGCTTTTAGAAATAAACCAATATGGTTATTTACAAGATATTCTTTGGAAGAAGCTAAAAATAAATTAAAAAACAATATTGTCTTGTTTGATTATATAAAATGTGGAAGATATGAAGAAGATTTAATTACAAATGATAATGTACAATATGGAATTAAATTAGCAACAAGTAATCAAAAGATTTATAAAAGAGGTGTTGATTATTAGAGTTGATAAAATAAATTATTATTTAAACATAGCTGAAGAAGTTGCAAAACGTTCAACTTGTTTAAAAACATGGTATGGTTCAGTTGCAGTATTAGATGATAGAATTGTATCAACAGGCTACAATGGGGCAGTTCGTGGAGTTCCCAACTGTTGTGATATTGGTAAATGTTTAAGAAAGGAATTAAACATACCTTCAGGTACTCAATATGAATTATGTAGATCATTGCATAGTGAACAAAATTGCATAATAAACGCAAAAACTGATTTATCGGGTGCTACAATGTATTTAGTTGGAATAGATGCTGATACAGGTAAATTGAAATTTGATAGTGAAAGTTGTTTACTATGTAGAAGATTTATGAGAAATGCTAATATAGAAAAAGTAGTCATTAGACGTTCACCAATAGAGTATGAAATACAATACGTAAAGGATTGGGAACTATGAAATATTCAATTAAGATTATAAGGCGAATATGTATAAAGAAAGATGACAAAAATTTCGGTAGAAGAATGTTAATAATACATTTGTTAAAAAATAAAGCAGTATATAAGTGGTTTTGTATATATTTATGGAAAGTATATTAAATAAACGTTGAAATTCCAACACTAAAAAATCAATTTTATGCAATAAAAAGTATGTTTTATTAGAAAGGGGTAAAAATGAAAAATATTAAAGATATTAAATATATTTGTTCAGCAGAAAATTTCTTAGAAGTAAAAAGAGCATTAAGCGAAATTAAATTTAAATTATCTGAATGTGAATATAAATTATTTTTAGATTATTTACATCAAGATATAATTTCAAATGATGCATCGCATAGAAATACTTATACTTCTTTAGAAATGTTTGAAATTTATAATAAATTAACACACAATAAATAAATTAAAAGGGGTGATTATTATAAATTGTATTGATAAAAAATGCGAGTACCGAGTTTTAAATAGTGGGAATGAAATTACTGATTTTTATTATTGTACAGAAGTAGGAATAGAAGTTGATGATGGAAATTGCGAATGTATAGAAGATAAATTAAAAGCGAAAGAAGTATGATAAATTGAAATATGTAGGCAGTAAAAACAGAATATCAAAAGAAATTGCTCCGATATTACAAAAGTGTATAGATGAAAATGACATAAAAATTTACTTTGAACCATTTGTAGGTGGTGCAAATATGATTGACAAGATTAAATGTGAAACACGAATAGGAAATGATATACATAAAGAATTAATCGCCTTATTTCAAGAAATACAAAAGGGTTGGCAACCACCATTACATATTACTGAAGAAGAATATAATAAAGTCAAAGATAATAAATCCGATTATCCTGATTATTATGTAGCATTAGTTGGATTTTGTGCAACATTTGGCAGTAAGTGGTTTGGTGGATATGCAAGAGGATTTAAAGCCGACAAAGTAACACCGAGAGATATTCCTAACGAAGCTATAAGAAACTTATTAGAGCAAATACCACAGATAAAAGATGTTGTATTCACAAATAAAAGTTATTTAAACTTTGATAAAGATAAATTAAAAAACTGTTTAATATATTGCGATCCACCATATCAAGATACAACTAAATATAAACATAGTGATTTTGATTATGATGTATTTTGGAATTGGGTAAGAGAAATGAGCAAAGAAAATTTTGTATTTATATCAGAATATAACGCTCCGCAAGATTTTAAGTGTATATGGCAGAAAAAGGTTACAACAAGTTTAAAAGTCAAAGAACACGAAGAAAGATTGGAAAAGTTGTTTATACATAGCTGAAAATCATTGAAATTTCAACGTTAAAAATCAGCATAATAAAAGAATAGTTTTATTTGAAAGGAGTATTAATATGGATGTCAAAACCTACTTTGACACCAAAAGGGAAATGACAAAATATTGTAATAAAACTTTATGTTTTCCAGAATGTCCATTAGACATTATCAATAATGGAATGTATGTAAATTGCACTGTATTAGAACAAGATTATCCAGACAAGGCAGTAAAAATAATACAAGAATATATAGATAAAAAGAAAGGAAAAATATTATGAAACTATGGTGGGAATGCCCTAAATGTGGTAAAGAAGTGGACTTTACAAAACAAATGTCTGAAGTATTCGATGACGATGGTTCGGCTATATTCGACGAAGAAAAAGGAATATATTTTCACACCATATCATGTGGTAGTTGTGGCTCCGATTGGATTATGACTTTAAGTGAAAGATTTGATAATCACTCTATTACGTTAAGCAAGGAAGATACAGAAGAACTCAACAAAATGACGGAGTTAATGGATGAAGCCATTACGTTAAAAAAGATGCACGAAAGAATTTAATGATAAATTGTCGATTTTAACCGAAAGAAGGTGATAATATTTCTAATTTTAAAATAGGGGATTATATATGGACTCCAAACGCAACAGATTTCCATTGGGACTCTACATTAACACAGATATTAGATGATACAGGTGATAAGTATTTAGTTGAATTACCACATACCAATTATTTTGCGTTTAATGATGGAATAAGAAGAGAAGAAGAATTTATTTCGTATGATGAAACATTTGCAACTAAACAAGAATGTGATAATTATATACATAATTACTATTATGACGGGCAATGTGAGAATTGCAAATATCAAAACACTTTTACTGACTGGAAATGTAGAGATTGTGCTTATTTAAAAGAAACTAACAAAGATACTTTAAATACTGATAAATCACATGGAAATTATTATTGTGGATTATTATCAGAACAAAATATAATAATTAACGTTTATAACCGTTATCATACAGATAGAACAGAAGAAATTTGTAAACATTATAAGCCTACATTGCCACAAAATATTCGTGATTATATTAGTTGGGGAACGAACGATGATATTTTAAAAAATTGTGATTTCAATCCTAATTGTCCTTTACATGAAAATTCTTGCCATAAAACTTGTACATATAAGCATTACATGAATCTAAGAATTGAAATTCCAATTAGTTTTGAATATAATGGGCGTAAAGTTAAAAGTGTTCAAATTTATCGGTATCAATGGATAAATCAATCATTTATAAAAGATAACGAAATAGAATGTTTGTGCTTGTATTTTGAACATGAATTAAACGGTTATGGCAAACCAAGAAAAGAAGATTTACCGATATATGAAGCTTTTGATGAATTAATAAAAATTAAGTTAAATTAAAACTCATCTTTTAATAGGAGAATATAATGGATAAAATATATTTAGTAATAAAATCTGGTGGTTCATACGAGGATAGATGGGAATACATAGATAGAGCTTTCTATACAAAAGAAAAAGCTATTGAATATAGAGATGAATGTAACGAAAAATTAAGAAAGCTAAAATACAAAGAAGAACAAAAAGAGAAGCGTGGGAAATTTTTTGATTACGAAATTTTATATGACACTAATGATGCAAAAATAGAAGAGGTGGATATCGAATGAAATCTGAAAAACGAATTGGAGACTTATTAGAACAATATGAATTTGATAGAGAAATGGATAAAATATATTTTCCAGAAATAACTTATAGCCACAGGGATATAGTAATTAATATATTAAAATGGGTATTAGAAGATGATTAAAGTTGAGAATTTATAAGGAGGATAAAACAAATGAAAGAATATATGTTAGTTGACATAATGGTCGACATATCAAAAAATTTAATAGATGAAAATGAATTTCGTAATAAACTCACAAAATGGGCTAAAAGCAACAATTGGGATTTAAATGGGTTTGTTGGTGAATACATAGAAGAGGAAGAAGATATGTATAGATATGAATAAAGCTTGGGAAAGAGCATTGGCAATTACAAGATTAGAATATCCTGATTGGAAACCAGACGAAGAATACATGGAATTAGTGAATAAGATAATTAATGAAGAATTGACAACAAATCAAGCAATAGAAATTTTAGTTAATAAATATAAGAGGTGTAATATAGATGAAAATTCGTAGCATAATAAATACGCAAATTGAATTTGTAGAAGATATGCCTGAAGAAGATTTCAAAATGTTCAATAATAATAAAGACAAAAGTACATATAAACCAAGAATTGCAGAAATGATTAAACGTGATTTGCAAGCAAATAAGATAATAGTAAAAAGTTATCGACTAGAAGAAGTAAAATAAAAAATATTATCATAATACTGTAACACTTTAAAAATAGCCTCATAATATACATTAAGAAATTAAATTAAAAGTGAGGTAAAGGAAATGATAAACGATATCAAAATGAAAGAAATTATTAATAGAGAAATATATTTTCTATCAATATATCAATTGAGGAGTTTAGTAGAATATTTAAAGCTATTACATGTATTAGATTATAAGGATTATAATGTACGACAAATAATTGATGAAATTAACAGCAAGTGGGATAGTATAGAGTTCAAGAATAAGATTGAATTATGTTACAAAATAGCATTTGAAGGAGTAGAGTAAATTGAAAATTAAAATAAAATATTTACATGATGACTTAATAAAATTGGAGAATATAGAAAATAAATCTGATTGGATAGATTTGCGTTGTGCAAGCAAAGAAGATATAATAATGAAAGCTGGAGAATTTAAATTGATACCATTAGGAGTGGCAATGGAATTACCAAAAGGATATGAAGCACATGTCGTTCCAAGAAGTAGTACATTTAAAAATTTTGGTATTATTCAAACTAATAGTCAAGGAATAATTGATAATTCATATAAAGGAGACAATGATTTTTGGTTTTTCCCTGCATATGCTTTGAGAGATACGACAATAAAATTTAATGATAGAATATGTCAATTTAGAATTGAGAAAAAACAACCTGATATTAAATTTGAAGAAGTTAATATTTTAGGTAACAATAACAGAGGTGGATACGGATCAACAGGAACAAAATAATATAAATTAAATTAAAAAATATCTTGACATCCCATTCGTGAGGTGTTAAGATATTTACATAAGGGGTGACTAAATGAAAAAATCTATAATTCTATTATTATGTGGTATTAGTGGTTCAGGTAAAACTACATTAGGTGTTGAACTTCAAAAAATGGGGATACCAGAATTAATATCGTATACCAATCGACCAATCAGAAAAGGTGAAATTCCCAACAAAACCTATTATTACGTAACAGAAAAAGAGTTTGACGAGATAACTGGTAAGTTAGAATCAACAAAATATGCAGGGCATAAATATTGCCTAACAAAAGAAGAAGTAAATCGACATAAAGAAGATTTAGTATATTGTATTGTTGACGCAAATGGCGTGAATCAAATAAGATATAACTATGGGAAAGAAAATGTCGTAGTTGTTTATATCCACGTACCTTACGGGACGATGAAAGAACGCTTAGAAGCTCGTGGTGATTCCGAAGATGAAATTAAAAAGAGAATTGACCATGCAATAAAAACGAATGAAATGGAAAGAGATTTTGATTTAGCTGATTTTTACATAACAAATGATAACTTAGAAACAAGTAAGAAAGTTTTAGAATACATAGTAAAGGGGATAAGGGATGAAAAAGATTCTATTTCTTGATGTAGATAATACAATTTGTAACAGTACGAAACGATTTGTAGAAATTTATAATCAAGAATATAATGCAAATGCCGACTGGACTAAATGTTATAAATGGGATTATTCTGACATCTGTCCGTTATTAGAAGATTCAGAAACATTCTTTGCCAGAGAAGATTTCTATAATGATAAAATGGAATTAACAGATACTCACATTAAAGATATAATTGCAATATTGTACTTACGTGGATACAATATAAACTTTGTAACAATTGGTACAAAAAATAATTTAAAATATAAAGAAAAATGGTTAGAAAAAAAATTCCCTTACATATCAAAAGACAAATATCATTTATTAGAAAAAATAAGTATGGGGAAAGAAGAAATACACATGCAAGACGGCATTTTAGTAGATGATAGTTGTATTAACCTCTTAACAAGTAACGCGGATTTAAAAATATGTATGCATAAACGAACAGATTGGAACAAAGATATTGAACGTAGTGGATTTATTCGGCTGAATAACAGTATGGAATTATACAATTATCTAATGAAACTTGAGAAAGAGGGTGAAATAGTTGGGTAAAATTATCGAACGAACCTATGTTAATAAAAACGGATTTTTTACCGAAGAAGAATTATTAATGTTAAAACAAATGACAGAAGAAGAATTCAAAAAATACATATCAGCTAACACTAAGACTTTAAAATGTCCTCCAAGAAAATATGCAATAGTAAATTGTTTTTATTGTATCAAGTGTATACGAAGTGCTATAGATTTAATTAAAGAAAAGAAGAAGGTACAATAATGGCAGGATATTTATTTAAAAAATATAAGGGCATCTATAGGGTAAAAGCTGATTATGACCTATTAACAAATGATTTTCCAAGAGATGAAATAGGAAACATTGATAGTAGCTTTGATGATTTTTATATACCCTGTGCAAATAATGGTAAGATAAGACATTACGAACAAAATATATTATTTTATTATTGTCCTTCAGTTATTAGATTTAAAAATATATTAAAACAAATTTACGAAGATAAGATTGGAAATTTAGATAAGTATAAAACAACTAAATTATTAAAAGAAAAAGAAATTACATCTTATGACTATGAAGAAATATATAAAAAACTATTAAATAAACAAATATTAGTTCATATAGATGAATTAGATTTCGAAGGGGAGTTTAGATTTAAAACCGATATGATGAATTATATAGCAAATTTAGTTGGTGCTAGAACATCAGGAGCAAACATAAGCCCATTTTCAACTAAAAATTTACCTAAAGAAAAATATAATATACCAACGAGAGATTTAAATAAATATAAGAAAATAATTAAACCAATAGATAAGATAGTATTACTTGCACATTGGATAAAACAATTTGATGACGTTATTCAGGCTAAAAAAGGTAATACATATGACATAAATGCTGAAAGAAAACTATCTTGTTTGTCTGGAAAAGAGTATATTCACTCTATTGGATTATTTGATGATTATTTAGAATTTTTACAAGATAAGGTATCCGAATATCAAAACGGGAAAAACGTGCGTTAAAACGCAAATAGAAAGCTTGTTTTGTTTTTATATTCGGAAAACAGCTCAAAATTATTAAGGTAATAAAATAAAAATATATTAAAAAATAAACAGTTAATTTATTGATATTTTTTGGCAATAGTGGTACAATTATATTATCATAACAAGGAGGTTTTATGTGTTCATACTGTGGTGAAAAGGTATTTGATGAGATTTTTAAAATTAGTGGAAGGGGGTACGGTAGTCATTTTGATTTAGAAAATATAAAAATTCCTTTATGTAACAATTGTATTGAAAAATTAAATTTAAAAAATATTTGGTTTGAAAATAAACAAAATGAAGATGGTTTTTATGAATATGAAGAAGAACTCAAAAATTTAATTAAAAAAATAGGAATTTTGAAATAGTATTGACAAAACATTTGTTCGAATAGTATAATTAAATTACAATAATATAAAAGGAATGAGAGAATATGGGAAAATACTATTTATTTAAACTTAACATCATGGGGAATGGCATAAAAGAAAAAATTTATAAACAAATTGATAATGACAACATCGAATACATAACTTATAACAAATTTTTAATAAAATATTATGGAACTACAATTGAAGAAAATGAAGATTACATTGCGTTTGTAGATAAACAGTCTACAATTATAATATTAGATGAAGATTGTTTTAATAAGTATGAGTTAGAAAATGTATTCGATATATTGTATGACAGTATGTATATGAGAGGTAAGGAATATGAAGAAAATAATAATTGTAAATGGGTATCCGAAATCGGGTAAAACACAATTTGAATTATATTTAACAAAACACACGAGTGCTACTATATATTCTTCTATAACACTTGTCAAGGAATTTGCAAAAAAATATTTTGGATGGAGTGGAAATGAAAACGATAAGACTGAAGAATGGAGAAGATTCTTTTCGGAGTTAAAAAGAATGTTTGTAGTCGAGTTTGACTACATTTTCAAAGATTTAAGTGTCCAAGTTAATAATTTTTATAGAAATACACAAGCAGAATTATTGTTAATAGACAGTAGAGAACCTGAAGAGATTGAACGTTTTAAAAATCAATTTCAAGCTACAACTTTGTTTATTAAAAATGATAGAGTGGAGAAGATAACTTCTAATGATTCCGATAGAAATGTTGAAAGTTATAAATATGATTATATCATTGAAAATAACGGAACGTTAGAAGAACTAGAACAAAAAGCAATTGAGTTTATTGCGAAATTAAATTAAAAGGAGAAAGTATGGGACAAATAAAAATTATTAATTATACATCTAAGCCGATAACTTTTATTGGTAAAATAGCAGGAGTCTGTTATGGGAGTAATACCGAAAAAAATAATTTGAATTACAAAAGAGGATTAAGAAACATAAAAGATAATCATGGAAGAACATTTGAATTTGTAGATGTAGTAATGGTTTTAGATGGATATAGTGCAAGAGTAATCAGAGAGTTATATACCCATATTCAAGGCACTTCAAGGCTTCAAGCATCTACAAGATATATTGATTATAGTGATAAATTTGAATATTACACACCAGAGACACTAAAAAATAATGAAGTATATCATAAAACAATGAATCATATACAAGATGCATATCAAGAATTACTTAATAGTGGTTATAAGAAAGAAGATTTAGGAAATTTATTACCACTTGGCTTAAATACTAAAATGGTACTAAAAATAAATTTAAGAGCAATTTTACATATGGCTGAAGTTAGAATGTGTAGTAGAGCGTATGTTGAATATCAAGAATTAATGAAAGATATGCAAAAGGCTTTAAGTGAAATTGATGAAGAATGGTTAGAATTGTCTAAAATGATGAAACCAAGATGTGCTATTTGTACAGAAAAAGAAAATTGTGAGTTGTAAATTGAATTAAAGGAAAATTGTAATTGACAAATATACATAATGCGGTATAATATTACATATATGACAAACTTTTATTATTTACACTAAAAAAATAAGGATAGTGAAATTTAATCCGAAACTATCCTTATTTTTATATAGATACATACAATATGTAGTACGTTATGAAACTTATATAACTATATATTGTATGTGTTAGGGTAATAAAATTCGTGATTTATCATAACGTGTTTTTAATTTAATTCGTCATCATATTCAAAGATGAATTCTACCGAAGAATGTTTTCCTTTTATATATTCCATTGTAGTCAATGTGCTTTTAATTTCTTTATAGCTATCATCTTCTAATAAACCATATTCTACAAAAGCATCTGCATATACTTTGTTTGTCATAGCATAATTATCTGCATCTCTCCTGCGAAGATCATGCCATATAAAGTGCATATGCAAATTGCAATTTGTTAATTTTAACTTTGGAACATTGTTATATTCCAACACCCACAAAGCAAATTCGTGATATTTAGTCTTTTCTCCAGCTTGTACCATACGAACCATTGAAGTGAATTGATTAAGTGATATTGCTGTTGGTCTTAATTTTAAAGTTTTTCTTTTGGGATATTTCTTAAAATAATATTCTGTATATCTATCCACCATATCTTGATCAAATAATATTCTAACTTCTTTTTTAGCCATCTATTTTTCACACCCTTCAACGAATTTAATATAATCTTCATTTTTGAGTATTAAAAAAGGATAGCCATTACTGGAAATCCTAAAGTATTCTTTTAATTGTTTATTTGCTCTTACTTTTACTAAATCATTACCTTCCAATATCTCTTGTATGCTACGTTTTAATTGAGTTTTTACAGTATCTTCTTTTACGTTTTGCTCTTTAGAATATATTTCTATTACATCTTTTTCGGTGGCATAACCTTGCTTATTTATAAAACATATAATATATTTAATGATTTCTTCTGTACGTAATTCTGAAATCTTACTTACTCCGTTAGCATTAGCTTGTATATATTGTGGATAAACTTTATTTGCTTTTTCTTCACCGAAGGTTCTTAATATGTATTCACGACTTATCCCTTTTAGTGTAACATTCTTATCTTTTAATTCTTGAGCAAGTTCTTCGCTATCTTCTAATTGCAACACTCCATACTCGCTAAAAGAATAGAAATTTGTTAATTTTTTAAAGTCGTATTTAGCACTTATATGTTTTGCTTTCTTTAATTCATTTTCAGGGATATTTTCTAATGAAACTTTTTCAATCATATTTAACAAAGCAAACAATGTTAATGATTGTGATAATGTATTAGGTTTATTTGGATTTATACCACACACGTTCATTAAAGTTTTATAACTTGCATAAAACAAGGGTTTATTATTATATGTAATAGATTCATTTATATAGTTTGTAAAGTGTAACAATATACTTTTAATATGAAGTTTTCTTGTCCTAATTAAACTTGATAAATAGGGAAAGTTCATTTTAAATTCATCACTATCTATATAATTTGCACTATCAATCATTAACTGTTTTTGTCTTATAGTCCATTCTGATTCTTTTAATTCTAAATTATAGATACATTTAATAAATTCTATTGATTCACTTCTTTTACATCTTGCTAATTCTTCAGTTATACTAATTATAGTTCTAGTTTTACCACAACCATGACAATAATAAAGTGGTGTGCCATCATCTGATATGAATATTCTTGCTGAAGGATTGTTGTCTTGGTGTTTAGGTAAAATACAATTAAAGTTTTCACCGATAGTTAATCCAAGATATTCTGATATATCTATATTATTTATGAAGTCATACAAATCTTGTTGGCAACTAAACACTAAGGGGGTTTTAGGGGTACTATATAAAGAAGGTTTATTTAGTTCTTTATTACGTACCCCTTTTCTCAAATCTATTAATTGAGTCAATACATTTACATTCATATTCTTAATAGCTTCTATATTCATATTAGTATTTGTATTAACTTGATTAGAAGTATTGGGTTTGTTTTTAATTTCTTTTTTATTATAATACTTAGCCACAACTTCACTTCCTTTAATAATACTGTTGTAGTTTTTACATATCAATTCTCTTCCACCAAAGAATATTCTACTTGCATCCATTGTCTGTTTATCACAGTTGTCAAAAGCAAGTATCAAGCTCTTTTGTAATTTATTCCTTTCATCTATATCAGTTATAATTTCATCATTACAAAACACTAATCTAAATTTATTTTTCAATTCTGTATGGCTGAATGTTGTATACCCAAAACAAGGAATAATATTTAATTCCTTACATCTATTTAATTCAGTTTGTATGTCTGAATTATTATCAAAATCTAATGCAAATAATTGTTGTGATATAAAGTCATTACTTGTTCTGCCATTTAAATATGCAGGTTTAAAAGTACAACCTTGTGCCAAATTATTTGCTAAATCCTTAATTTCCATTTCAGTTTGTTGAAGTCTATTTTGTAATTTTTTAACTTCATTTATATCTGGTTTGTTACTGTATTTTGTATTGTCAAACATTATTTTTATCATTGTTTAAACCCCTTCATTACTTATATTTTTATTTTAATTCGTAATTACACCACTTAACATAAAGTGGATAACTTAACTCTCTATCAAATTCATAAACAACACAATTTATATCCCAATATACTCGTATTGGTTGCAATCCATTTTTCATATACATTGATGCTTGTTTTGGATTGATTATTTTTACTACTTCTGCTATCATCTTTTACCTCTTTTTAATTTATTTATAAATATCCAATATTCTTTGTTGTGTTATATTGTAATAATTTTCGTCTAATTCGAAGCCTATGTATTGTCTGCTTGTATAAATACAAGCAATCGCTGTACTACCACTTCCCATACAGTTATCTAAAACAATTTCATTCTCATTTGTGTAGGTTTTTATTAAATATTCAAGTAATTCTACTGGCTTTTCATTCGGATGTTGTTTTGCATAGTTATTTACACACTTAAATTCAAGAATATTAGTTGGGTATCTTAATGTTGAACCACCCTCATAATTTCTTTTATTTGTTCCATGATATATTTCACCATTACTGCAACCTTTTGCACTACTTGTAGGCACGTGTCCTTCAGAAAATTGCATATTATATGTAGGTTGTTTCTTATAAAATACACATATTTCTTCTATTTTTCTAATTGGCATTCTCTTTGCATGGAAGAAGTTTGTTCCTTGATTCTTTATCCAATACCAACAATATTTAAATTGTTTTCTATTGGAATTTATTAAATCAGTTGTAAAAGGTTGACTGCTAAATAATACAATAGCACCATTATCTTTTATAATTCTATTGTATTGTTCCCATAGTTTTGTACTGGGTATTTGTTTGTCCCAATCACACGCTGTAACTCCATAAGGTAAATCACATAGAATCATATCAACGCTTTTGTCATCAATTCGTTTCATACCATCTAAACATTCTTCATTGTAAATTTTATTTAATTCAATCATTTTTAATCTCCTTCAATATTTTTAGTTTTAATACAAAAAGAACTATTTCACCATAAATAAACGTTGAAATTTCAACACTCATATTACGATAAAATAGTCCTTTTAATTTAATTTTATAAATCGCTTAAATTTTTCTTTTCTATTTCTTTAATACCATCTTCATCAAAGAAATCACCTAATCTATCGTCAATCTCAATGTCTGTGTATAAATTAACCATATCTAAAGATGACCAACCTACTATATCCTTGATTACATCGGCTGGAACTCCTGCTTTTACTAAACCTGTAGTAAAATTATGTCTTAGACAATGGAAATAAAAATCTACATTAAGATATTTGCTAAATAATTTGGCATAGTAATTTAATGAAGATACCTTCATTGGTTGCCAACCTTCAAGTTTTTTAACTACAAATAAATCATCAATATTTTCATCTACGCCTAATCTTTTTCTTTCTTCAATCCATAAATCAAAATATGGTTTAAATTTATTTTTAAGTACATAACGGGGAATTTGCTTTCCAAGCTTTCCTCGTCCTTTAGTTTTCATCTTTTCAGGTGTTTTATATAAAGAACCATAAATTACATTTTTATCAGTAAAATAAGAAATTTTAAATCTTAATAATTCTGATTTTCTACTACCACTTCCCCAAGCTAAAGCAAACACACATGCTTGTTGATATTCACCTTTTTCAACTAAGAAATCTAATAATTTTTGTGCCTCTTCATCTTGTAATACTGTTTTTTCTCTAACCTCTTGCTTAGTTGGTGCGGGTATTTTATTTATTATATTTCTAAAGTTTGGAAAATCATCATCTAATACTGATTCGATAAAATTACTAAGACTACTTATACTAGCCCTAAGCCTTCTGATTCTATTAGAACTTACTCCCATGTCATTCAACATATAATTTTGATATTTAATCATTTCACGTTTAGTAAAATCAACGAAGAATTTATTTTTATTATGTTCCAAATTCCATATATAAAATATTTTTATATCTGATATATAGTTTTTAATGGTTAAATCACTTCTGTCAATAGAATGAAGATAATCAACAAACTCATTGAGTAGTTCTTTATTTTCTTCATTAACTAATTCATAATTTCCATCTTCAACAACCTTATTGTAGACTGTTGTTCTAGCCATCTTATCAACTACTTTCTCTTATATTAATCCTATCTGTTTTGCAAATAAAGTTAATGCCGAACCAACAAAGAAAATTATAATGTACTTAACAATCTCACGCCATTTTTGTGCATCATCTTTATCGTTCTTGTTTTTAACTTCACCTAAATCTTTATCTAATTTATTAACTTTATCATCAACTCTATCAATTTTAGTATCCAATCCATCTAGCCTTTCATTTGTGATACTTGAATTTTGTGCAATTAATTCAACCGATATAGCCAGTTTATTAATTGCTTCAGTTTGGTCTTGTAATTTTTCAATATCTTTACAATTCTGCTTTATTTGTTCATCGTGGCGAGCTACAACTGTTTCTAATTTTTCATTTTCCATTTTACAACCTCATAAAATTTAATTTTTATCTGCTATTATCTTTTTCTTGATAATTTCAAAATTTTATGATATAATAATAAAAACTCAATAGAGTTTTAGGGGCAGAAAGTTACTTCTTATTGGTAACTGCCCCTTTTTAATATCATTCTATTCGTCTTTGCTGGATTGTTTAAAGATTTGATTAATATAAACGCTTGCTCCAGCACATAAAAAACCTTGTGTAATAGCTACAAATATAGTCATAAATATATTTTCTGTTCCTTCTGTAGCTAAAATCCATAATGCAGACAAAATAATACCAGTTGTTCCTAAAACCAAAGGTATAAATTTATCTTTTACAAGCATTGTATTCTTAATTGCTATACCAATAAAATAAAGAACTGGTATTAAAATCAATAATTCTGGTTTAATAAACTCTTTCATTAAATCAATATCCATATTTTTTATCTCCTTTTTAATTTAATTTATAAACTAAATCCAACTACATTATGTATTCTTCGAGCGTTTTCGCCTTGTACTACATATTTACCATCAGCATCCATAAAAGAACTACCACCCGAATCTAAACTTATTGCAATGTCGTAAGCTTCACCTGAACTATTATCAGTAATTATTTTTATTAAATCACCATGTGCCACATTTTTAACAACTAACAAATAAATCTTATTTAACCTTTTATTATATCCTAATACTGTTTTGTTTGTTTTCCTTAGTACATCAGAATAATTAACCCATTTGTTATCTTGTAGTCTATATCCTGCCTTAAATCCTTCAGTCACAGGACTATAATTAAAATTCTTATCTTGCGTATTTACAAGACCAAGACCTCCGATAACTAATCTAGTCTTGCTTAAATCTAATTCAGACAAGAATTTAATCCTTTTTAAATCAACGGTATTGTCTTTGTAAACTATAAAAACTGATTGTGGAGTACCAAAATCATAATAGTGATTAGCTACATCTTGATAAATTTTACCATCTTGATATAAAATACTTGTAGCGTAAGTTGTTCCATCTGGATTGTACCAATAATATGTCCCATTAACTATATTGGTTATTTCAGTTATATCCCAGATTTTCTTATCTACAATTTTAATACCCAAATCTCCAACTTCACCTTTAATTTCATGTATGCTATCATTATACTTTTTATAAACAGGTTTGGTTTTGCTGGGAATTGGTATCTCAACTTTCGGTCTACCTACAACCTCTTCATCATTAACGGCTTGAGAAATTTTATAAATCAAATCTTCTCCATAAGTATAATCTTCTAAATATTTTATAGTAGTATCGTCTAATTCTACCTTTGTTTTTAATGTATTTATAGCTTTTTCATAACTCAAAACATCACCTTCTTTGTATTTGATACCTAATATCTTTAAAATAACCTTTGCTTGTGCTTGTGCTATTTTATGTAAATTTCCATCTATTTTTAAAAAAGCTTCATCTTCTAAATTATCATGGTATCCACTTTCTATTAGGAATATATGAGAACAATTTGTTGCTGAAGCACCACGTATTACCCCATAATAATTGTAGGTTTTACCATTCGATTCATATGTACGGATTTTAGCTCCCCTACTTGGATTGCCCATAACTTTTGCTACAGCTAATGCTAATTCTTCAGCATACATTTTATCTTGTGGTTTAGAAAAATCATAAAAAACCTCTACGCCCCTAGTTTGTTGATTATGAGCATTTGTATGTTCAGAAATAAATAAGTCGTAATTTTGTGCCTTTTGTCCACGTTTATATAAATCTAAATCTTGCTCATAAAGTTTAGTAAAATCAACTTGTACACCATTTAATTCAAGTATTTCTTTTAAATAATTAGATATTTTCCAAACACCTTCATGCTCATAATATCCCGTTTGTCCTTTGTTAGAATTGCCTTTGTAGTGTCCAGAGTCTATCATAACTTTTTTCATTTTTCCACATCCTTTATAATAGAAAAGGGCATTGAATTTTCAATACCCTAATCCTAATGAAGCTATTTTACTCTAAACCTTTATTCAGAGATTTCATTTTTAATTCTATAAATAGTAGCACGACTTAATCCAGTCTTTTCTACTATATCTTTAATTTTATATTTATTATCCAGCATTAATTTAACTATATCAGCTTTATCATTTCGCTTATTAGGTCTACCGCCAACTCTACCTCTTGCTTTTGCTGAAGCCAAACCTTCTTTAGTACGTTGACTTATTAAATCTCTTTCAAGTTGGCTAAGTCCACTCATGATTGTTAATAAAAATGAGTTATAGGGATTGTCACTTGAGGTATCTAACCATGTATCTTTAATTGATTTAATACTCGCACCTTTGTTTTTTATACTTTCAACAATTTCAAGTAAGTCTTTTGTACTTCTACTTATCCTTGTTAGGTCAGATATTATTACTATATCTCCTTCTTGAAGTTCATCTATCATTTTATTTAATTGTTCCCTATCTCTTTTTGTGCCAGTAATTTTTTCTTGATAGATATTTCTTTTATCAACACCATATTCTACCAATTGGTCAATTTGACGAAAAATATTCTGCTCTTCTGTTGAGCATCTTGCGTAGCCTACCAACATTTTATTTTCTCCAATCAATTTTATTAATAAAATTGTACCATAAACGTATAATAACTACAACAATATTTGTTTGATTAAAATACGTTTTTTGATACACTAAATTGATTAAAAATGTACAAAAAGAGCTTTAATCTAAAATAGTACAACAAACGATGGATTTTGAAACATAAATAAGAGCTTGTTTTTTAATATATTTCTTATTGAATTATATTAAAAATAGATTGAATTTTCAACATCCTAATTCGGATAAAATACACCATTTATCTGATTCGTTGGGGAATCAACTATTCGTTTTGTTCCCTACTTATATCTGTGGCGTTGCTAGAATCATTTGCTTTTCAGCTTCTGTAATTCTATTTAACGCAACCATTTGAGTTAAATATTGCTCATCTATTCTTTTCATAATCCACATGTTTAGCAAAAATCCGTATACCATTTTACATTCCCCCTATTAATAAATATAATATTGTATCTTCTGCCATTTGTATTCTTTCTTCAAGTGTCGGTTCTAACGGCTTGTCTTTATTTGCAAGCCATTCTTCATACACTTCTTGTGCGGTTTGCCCTGTTTCTTCATTGTTTGTAAAAATGCCATGTTCTGTTTGCAATTCTTCCATAAATTCCTCCTATACAATTGGATAAGTTACATTAAAATAATATGTACCTGCAGTCCATGTTGCACCTGTATTTGCAACTCCTATTATACCTGATGGAAATAATTGAACTAATACAGTAAGACCACTTATATTATATGCGATAGCATATATTTCTTTGTTAGGTCTGAACCCTTCAGGCAATGTACCTATTTGAGTTGTTGAAGTTACTGTTCCATTCATTATTCCACCAACCAAATTAGCCATTTTTCCAGCCTTTACTACCCTTAATCCGTTTTCCGCTGCATGAGACAATACCCACCCATTTACCAATGTAGATGATATATCGACTAAATTAGGTAGTTGAGTTTTATCCGCCTTATCGGCTACCAAATCGTTAATTTGTGCCTTAGTTTCGTTTACTGCATTTACTAAATTTGACTTATCTGTTGTAGCTAAAGTTGATTTATTACCGATATCAGCATCTAATTCATTAATTGCACCAGTAACCGTTTGTGCAGTTGTAGTCATTGCAACGCTTCCAAGTGTCGTTTTAGCTGATAAAATATCTGTTTTATTGGTATTAACTTGTTCATCTATTTCATCGATTGCTGACTGCACATTTGTCGCCAATAAACCACTTGTCGTATTTATATAATTAACATTGCTTGATGCTGGGTTGGCTATGTTGGCTAGATTTGCATTCATCGTGTCAAATTGTTCTTTTGTTGGTAAATTGAATATTTCTGCCATTATTCATCATTCCCTTTCTGTTCATAATATTTCTTCATATATAAATTGTGGTTGTCCATTAACTATCTGCAATCCATATCTATATTTTTTATTATTAGTAATATCTTTTGCTTGATTTGACATGTCTACTTTTAAAATTCTTCTATCTTTAATGTTTGCATTTGTAATTGCAGTCACATTCATACCAACATAAATTTCAGCTAATAATAAACCATTAGGTATCATCGGAGCAATAGGACTAGACGAAGTTGTTCCTTCTAAATAACTTGCTATACCAGAGGAACTCACATAGACAACATCTATTCTTGGATTATTTATATCAGAAGCTGTAATAGTGATATTAGTCTGATTTATATCAAATCTTGATCCTTCTTGTGTATGTATAACTCCACCACTCACATTTACTGTCATATCAGGAATTACTTGCTCTGTAACTTGAAGCCCATTTATAATTCCATATCCAGTCGATTCTTTTATTAAATTAAGATTTATTGACATTTGACTATGTGTATGTTCATCGGGTGGGAAAGTCGTAGGTTTATATTTTATATTATTCCATGTAATATCCAAGCTGTCTAAACTTGTTATTTTCGTCCAAACAAGAGTTGAACTATTATAAATATATAAAGCCCAACCATTTGTGACAGTTACATCTGCTGTTGCATCATCAACAAATACTATTTTATTGTTATATAAATTAGTCAATAAATCTCTATTCGCAATATTTGTAACACGTTCTACACCACGAGATTCATATGGTATCTGATTTATTGGTATTCTTGAATTTATGTCTAAGGTTGCAATACCATCAGCTTGACCTTTTTGTGTACTTGGAATTAATCCATCTAGTATTGACAAGTTGGAATTTGTTTTACCTATTATCTCAGATACTATCTGATTGTAGGCGTATTCTGTATCAGCTAAAATATTTATATTTTCTAACTGCAAATTAGGTGTATTCGCCATTGTTTCACCCTCTCTTAATTATCTTTAAAATACAAGTTAAACAATGTCATCGTTTTTAAACTACCCATTGTTAAAGATTGCAAATCTAATACTGGTCGCATAGCATTTACTATTAATCCACCTTGAATAGATATTTGAAAATCTTCCTGTATCAGTTCTACTTTAATTTTTTCATACAATTTTATGCTTGTTTGATATATCATATTTAATACATCTTCATATTTTAATTTATCTACTAAACTTAAACCACTATCGAATTCATGTTCATGTATGATATTAAACATTAATTTTTCCATAGTCTTAACAGTAGTTATTAAGTCTTGACTATCAAAAATATCAGTATAACCTAATTTTTCTATAAGTTTAATGGTTTTATTGATATCCATTTGTTCTATATAAAGAGTAAACATTATTTCCAAAACTTTAGATAAATTATCTACTGTAAATTTTACATTTAAATCGTTTAGTATCTTAGTTAATTTTACTGCTTTGTCATTATCAATTAATTCAACTTTTAAGTTGTGAATAATCATTTAATCACGCCTTACATTTTAATTTTAAATATCCCAATTGGAAACCTTGCTGTTGCTCCAACTTGTAATAATTTCTTATCTGTTCCAGTAAGTTCAACATAATATTTAATATCATCACCTGTTCCAGTTGCACTTGTAGCTATAAATAAATACATTGGTTGTGAAGTAGTATTCCAGTTAGCATTTATAACTTCTGGAAATTCTAACATAATTTTATTGCTAACTTCTCCATTAATAAAATCTGTCCAAGTTGTTTTATTGTTTGTTACAGCGATTCTCGCATACCCATTAACAGTTGAAGGTTCTATTATTCCACCACCTGTTGCTGAAATTGCTCCTAAACTTATTCCTATATAATGAGTAGCAGGAGTCCCACTACCAAATTCTGATTCTACCATTTTCTTTTTTTGTATAGTTGTGGCTGGCAAAAAAATCACTCACTTTCTTTTTAATTTAATTTATTCTATTGGTCTATAAATCGTTAGCTTTACCTTATCTGTTGTGTGCTTTTTATTTCCATTATCTATTATGATTAGATTAAATTCGTAATCTTCATTTCCACCTAACATTTCTGTATCTTCGGGTTTTAAGTTAATAACACAATTACCATTTTCAAGAACTGTCATTTCTTCTGATATAATTGCATTGTCATCACCCCAATGACCTAAATTGAATTTTATAAAACAACCAGTTAAATCTTGTTTTTCACCTAAAGAATCATATATCTCACAAGTAATACTTCCATCTACATTTGCTATAAATTTTAAATTATTTACTTCCAAAGGAATCCTCCTTTACATTATTTCTGAATAATCGAAAAATGGTTTCAAAACTAACATTTGATTAAAACTAAATTTATTAAAATCTTTGTCAAATAATATTTTATGTTGATTGATATCCATTTCTATATCTTCCAAATCATATTTTTCTTGCAAAAATTTATTTAATTTTTCTATATCTTCGTTATAATATTGATTATCTTGAATTGTTATTTCATAATAATTAACTAAATCTTGTAATTGCTTAATATATTGCTGTTGATATTTTAATAAATTTTCAAGTAATAACATTAATTTATATTTAAACTTTATATTAATGTCATCGCCTTGATAATTTCCAACTTTAGTTAATATTTCTATACAATTTAAAATCTCTATCAATTTAACCTTTATCATCTTTTAACCTCTTTTAATTTATTTATATAGCATTATTTAAAGCTACTCTTAAATTCTCAAAATACCAAGCATAGATATCGTCATTTGATTTTACATTCAAACAAGCAGATGCTACTCCTGTACCTAAATCATCGATAGCTTTAGAAGCTTGTAACCATATCCAAGCAAAATAGGGTTTTCCACTTGCTATGTATGTTGAACTCGTTGTAAATCCATATTGTCCCAATCCATTTAATGCTCTTACCTCGTTTATTCTATTACAAAAAGCTTTCCACTCGTCTGGTGTTAAATAAAAGTCGTTACCTGAAGATTTTGAATACCACCAATTCCACGGTAATACAGTTAATGCCTCTGTAGTTGCAACACCATTTAAAGTTACTATCAATCCATCACGATTATAAATTTCCGCATCAATGTAATATTTTGTGTCAGGAGTAAGACCTGTTGCAGTAAATGAACCACCAGATGAAGCATATGCTGATATTGTAGAACGACCTTTATATGAGTTATTATAATACCATTTAACATATCTATCACTATATGAGTAATTGGTGTCTAATGCATCTATATAACAGGTAATATCATACTCATTTTTTGAACTCGCTCTTACATAAGCCATTAAACCACCTTATTTCTAATTTTATCTCTAATATAACGTTGAAATTTCAACGTTTATTTTATTAAAAAACATAATAAAAGAGCAGTTTTATCAACTGCCCTAAAAGTTTTGATTATTTAATTATTTAATTAATGGTAAGATTGTATTTTCATAATAGGCAACTTCTACATATACTTGGAATTTTCCCAAACTGATATGTTCTATAGATTCTAATATGAGTGTATCATTGATATATAAACTTATTGTTCCATTATAATTTGTTATAATTTCACCATTTTCAGTTAAAATTTTCATTCTTTTATTTTCTTCATTGTTATATTTCTTATAACAATCTTCTAAATTTATATATTTTTCGCTATTAATAACTTTTATTTTAATTCCATCGGATGTTTCTAAATTAGTGTTTTCTACACTGGTTGTTTCGTTATTCAATTTAATATCACCTTTTTCAACTATATTTGCTGTCATTGATGATTGATTCCATTCTACATCTTTACCTACAGCTTCAGCAACTTTTCTCAATGGCAAATAGGTTGAACCATTATATAATATTGAACTGCTATCTAATTTTTCACCATTAAGTTCAACATTCACAACATTCATAACAACATCTATTTTTTGTAATACGCTATTTGCTAGTACGGGTGTCATAGTCATCAATAAACAGCCAAATATAAACCCCACAAATAAATCTTTTATTCTCTTTTTCATATAATACTCCTTTTTAATTTATTTAATAGTATTATACCACATATTTACAATATTATTCAAGTATTATTTTAAATTTTATGCAAACCTTGCTGTAGCATCTGGCATATTGTTTCCCCAGTCTATTCCGTTTATATTCTCTAAATTTAAACGATTTGCTATTAACATTATATCTCCACCATACATACCACCACCACCAACTATTCTCGCTGTACTATTAAAGTATACCGTTTTAGCACTGCTACTTGATAATTCTCCAAGATATATATTATTACCTATGGTAGCATTAGTTCCTATATTAATTGTTGTATCAGAAGTAATCATGCCACCACGTATTATTGGAGATATAACGTAATCAGAACCAATTTGCGTATAACCAATATTGGATTTTACTTTTGATAACTCACTATCTACATCATAAGCAAAGTCATAGGCACTATTAGCAGAAGAAATTGCATTAAGAGCTTTACTTAAAGCATTATCTCCCGTACTTTGTGCTGTTGCTATTTTAGGATCACTACTCGCCCAAGATATACTTCCACCATAAATAGTCATATTTCCTGCACCATCAACTAATAATTTATTGGCAACATTTAAAGTCCCATTCATATTCACATTGCCCAATTGGTCAACTATAAAATTTGAGTTAATATTTAAACTACCCTTTTTAATATTAACCGTACCATCATCATCTACTGTAAAAATATTAGCAATATTAAAACTACCACGTTTAATCGATACTTTTCCCATATTATCCACTACAAAATTATTATTACCAATATTAATACTTCCACCATATAAACTACTACCCGTTATAGTCGAAGCATCTATATTGCCTTTAAATACAGCATTACCATCAGTATCCAAATAAATCATGTCCGAGAATGTTGTTCCGATTTTTTTCTGTATTTTAAATCCATTTGTAGGATCAAGCAAGATTTTGTTTAGACCTTTTTCAATTGTTAAAGAAGCGTTAGTTAATTTTGCACCTAAAGCATCTACGATAAAAGTATTATTCGCATTTGCAATAACAAGTTGATTACCAACGATTAAATTTCCTAAAATTATTGATGCTGAAATTCCATACGATTTACTACCATCTGGAAGCGAAATTTCACCAACAGCCATTTCAGCAGAATCCCAGTTATTTTTTGTAAACATTAATTTATTATTTATAAATTTCCATTGTTTATCATCATAACCTGTAGATGTTTTCTTTCTTCCATACAAACCCGTACTATCAAATATTATTTCTTGGTTTTGTGCTGATTTAATTTCTGTTAAATCTAAATCCAAACCATATTTTATTAGATTGTTTACTCTATCTTTAGCACCCGAATTTACATATTCTCCCCATGAAACCGAACTACCAACTACCGTATTAGATACATTAGATAATTGGTTAGATAAATAATCTTCATAAGACATAGCACTATCTTCATATCTTAAATCTTCGCCAAATAAGAATTGAATATCTGTTTCATCGTCTAAATTAATATCTAATCCAAGTAACATCGGATAAGCTATTCCATTTGACTCTGTTTCAAGATTTACTGTCACACCCCAAGCTAATTGTTGTGTAAAAAGTTTATATTCTTGAAGTGAAATAAAGTTTATTAAGTCTATTGAAAATTTATATCTCATTCTTGAAGCTTTATCTAAATATCTTTTATATTTATCATATAAATCTTGTGCAGTTTCTTGTATTTCCAAATCTGTGCTAATATCAGTTTTTGTAAAATTTTCATCAGTTACAGATATATTAATAATGAACGGTTCAAGTTCTAATAGTTGTTGTTGACTGAAATAAGATTTTAAACTTACTAAATTTTGAATATCCTGTAATGCTAAATCAACATTATCAATTTCAGTTTGTTTATTGTCAATTTCTATTTTTTTATTATTTATTTCTTGCTGTTTTAATTTAACTTGTGTATTTGCATTTGTAGCATTTAAACCAGAATCTAATAAAGCATCCCTAACTTCTATTAATGCCTTTAACTCACTTTCTAATTCAGTTAATTCAACTTCGAGAGATATTCGTTCTGATAATTTAGTTTTTCTTTGTAGTAAATAATCCGAATATTCTAATTGTTTTGTGTTTATTAAGGCTTGCCAATTATTAATTGCATTTACTAAACCCTCTGACATATATTCAGTTGTAGCAAAATGTTGAAAATTATATATGGTGTCACCTAAAGGATTTACCGTTCTAATATCAAGTCCATTTGCTCCTGAAACTGATATTGATGTAATTAAATTTTCTGTATCCTCTGTAATATTTAATTCGTTTACTAAATTATCGAACGATAAATATATATCTGATTTTTTAGGAATGTTTTCGAACGCTTTAATTTGTATAGTTTTATTTAAAGTATTAAATAAAAATACACACTCAAAAGCATTTTCAATATCTTCCATCATCATCTGATAAAGAGGTCGGTTTTGTAAGTCGAATGTACGATAAATGTTAAAAAGTTCACTATCGACCGATTCTATCGACCAATTAGGAAGGTAACTCATAATTATTGAACATATTGTTTCATCTTCGGGCAACACGGAATAAAATTTAAACGTTCCCTGTAATAATGGTACAACTTTTCTATTTATATCTATTTCTAAACTTCTACAAGTAATTTCTTTATATTTTCTTAGACCATCATTTGATTCTAATGGTTTTTCGATTATGAATTTCATTAAGTCTTGAAGTTCTATTCTTCTCCAAGAAGTAATTTGATTATAATATGGGCATTCATCTTCATATACACGAAACGACAACGTTGAAATTGAATTGAATCTTGGCGAAAAAACTACATCATGAATATCGTTTAAAACACCAATTTTATCACCATTAATATTTTCAAGGAAGATTAGTTTTTTATCTAAATTTAGTAATTCTCTTAAATCCATTTAATCACCAAACTTTCTTGCAGTTTTATAGAAAATCTTTAATTCTGATATATCGCCTGTAATTTCAAAAATATTTACCCCTCTATTTAATTTCATAAAATTAGGGTATGTAAATAAATCTAATACACCACTTGTCCTCATATTAGAAGTTATAATTCCATATTCAGTATCTATTCGTAATACTTCATTATCAAATAATCCACTAAATTCCATAACATTTAATCGTTCATCTTCATATTGATTGTTGACTATTTTAATAGTTCTACCATCGGAATCTAATCCCATTAATCCGTTTAGATCTGAACATTTAATTTCATATATAGGGCTAAGCATGTCCTCAGATGAAGGATTGTGAAATTTAGCCGTATAAGGGGTAGAAGTTATATTATAAATTCTTGGCTTTTCATCTTTCCATACAAAAATTGAATCGCACTCCATAACACAATTAAATACGTGTGGTTTATTGTAATAACTTTTAACACTTAATTTTTGTAATCTACAATTATAATAATAGCCCTGCATATCAGGTTGATTAATTCTCAATTTCCTAAACTGACCGTCAGTTCTAAATAACCATCGGTCTATATTATCTATTTGACTTCTCGTTAATGGAGTTTCGGAAAATATTGACACAGCTAATACTAATGGTTCATCTATTCTTTGTTTTGTTGCGTAAAACTTACTTCTTCTCGGTGTTTTTATTAATTCTGATTTATATTCAGATACATTGATTGTATCTTCTGCATCTGCGATTTTCAAATCAAATCTTTCCGATGAAACATTATCAAAACTAAAGGTTTCTCCATAGAAAGCCATGTAATCACTCCTTTCTTAGTTATATTAAAAGGGACATTTTATCATGCCCCTTAGTTTATTAAACAAATTTTGGTTTCTTTTTGAATCCAGTATTATTTCTGGCAGTAGTTAGCTTTTCAATTACTGTATCTGCTATTTTACCTACTTGTTTTTCTAATGATTTTACTGTGTCAGAGTCGGCATTGCCTTCTATTACTATTGGCATGCTTATATTGATATTACTATTAGAATTATTAGTTATCATATCCATAACTTTGTCAGCTTGTGGTGGTGTTATTACTAATTCACCTTTTAACAATTTAGCTAACTCTTCAGTTGACTTTGTTGCATAATTGTTTCCACCTACAATACCACCAGTATGATATGCTCTCATGCCATTCTTTTTATACCATATTCCCGTTTGTGGATCATAGGTGTACCCTAATTCTTTACCTAACTTTTGATTTTCAGATTCTAGCTCTAATTTTTTCTCATTACTTGCAGATGTCCATGCTTTTGCATTAGCCACCATTTGAGCATGTTTTTCAGCATCGCTTTTCTTATAAGATGTACTTGCACCAATTGAACTTGCATAATCACTTACACTTTGACTTTCTACTGCTTTTAAATCAGCTTGAACTTCTTTTAATTTATCTGCCACTAATTTTAAAGTATCTAATAAATCCAATTGTTTTAAATTGAAATCATCTACTGCACTACCAGCTATATCCCAAGCATTGGTAACTTCTTCGATTGTAAATGTACCATATTCTTTTGCGTGAGCAATTAGTTGATTCTTTAACTTTTCTCCACTTTTTTCAATACGTTTATTTGCTAGTTCTCGCATTGTTACTTCATTAGATAAAGTGTCATCAAGTTCGAATATTTCTTCTTCTAATTTTGACTTTTGTATTTCTAATTCTTTGTCTAATGCGTTTTCGGCTAATTCTATTGAGTGGTCATATTGGTATTGTGTCAAATCTTCTTTCGCATCAGCAAGTTCTTGTTCTAATTGTTTACGTTTAGCTATTGCAGTTTCATCGTTTTTGATTAGGGCGAGTTGATTTTCTAAATCGGCTACAACTGAAGTTTTTTCCGTTAAACCTTTGTCATAACTACGGGTATCTTGTTCATCTTTTAATGCTTGTTTCTTTGCATTGAATACCTTTTCAATACCGTCTATATCGCTTTGAATAGATTCTTTTTTAGCTTTGAGTTCTGCTTCAATCATCTGCATTGTAAAATCGTGTAAATCTTCAATTGCAGATTTCTGTTTTTCTAATTCTTCTATTTGATTTTGGAATTTTTCAATTTGTGCAGATTGCATACTTTCTATTATGCTATAACGTTCGGATACTGTGTCATAGTAGGCATCAATTAGAGATTCGGCTTGTTCTTTTGATGAATTTGTTCCGATAGCTTGCAATCGTGCTATTTCATTTTGAAGTAGAGTTTCTCGTTTGAGAATTGCATCATATTTTTTATTTTCAATAGTGATGTATTCTTCTGAATTTTCTTTGTGAAGTTGTTGCTCTAATTCAAGTTGCGTTATATTTCTGTCGATGTCTTTATTTGAATTGTCAAATGATGCTGATTCCAAAGTTGCAATGTTGTTTGCGTAATCCATCCACTGTGTCCGTAATTGCTGGATATACTCATCGTTTTCGGATAAACCACGTTTACGTGCTTGCTCGGCTAAATTATGGATTTCATCTTGCATTTGTTGATAAGTTGCAATTTGTTTGGTTAGTGTATCTTCTCCACCTGAAAATTCTAATAGAGAAATTTCAAATTCTTTATCTTTAATACGTTTTTCTGCTAATTGTTTTTGCAGGTTGTATAATTCTAAATCGTATTGACGAAATTGTTCAACGTATTTAGCTCTACCAGCAAAATATTTATCATTTAAAGATTTTAATTTATCATAATATTGTTGTGTTGATATTACATCTTTATCACGTTCATATTGAAGTTTATCATGCTCTTCTTGAAATGCTTCAAGCCATTTATCTTTTTTGTCTTTTTTGTCTTTTTTAGATTCTGATTTAAGAGCTGATGTATTTAAATTGTTCGATACTCTTTTTTGTATTTCTTCAATACTTTTTTTTGCCGACATGTAATCAATTACAGGTTGAACATCAGAATATAATATAGCTTTTCCAGTTTGCAAATCCATAGATTGTTTGACTAGATTATTATCTCTATAATCACTTTTATATGGCGCTGGCTTACCTACAATTTTCTTACCTTGATTATTAATTTGATTTAATAATTCTGCTTGTGTTTGTAATGCATTAATTTCTTCAAGAGTAAGGTTTATTCGTTTAAGAGTCCCTTCTTGATTCATTGAAGTCATTGCATTTTGTGCATTAACATAAGCATCTTTTAAATTTGTAATATCATCGTTTACAAGATTAAGAACATCGCTTTCAACTGTCCAGCCATCGGCTGTTTCATATATTGCACTCTCTAATTCAGGATATAATTCGCAAAGTTGTTCGACCTCGTCTTTTGAGAGACTTTGGTTGTTTGTAACTTTTTCTAGAACTCCACCTAAATATTCTTGTACGATAGCTAAATCGTTTATTTCTACTTTATATGCTTGATTTTCTTTGTTTAATTCTTTTAATTGTGCAGTATATTCGGTTAAAGTTATACTGCCACTCGAATAAGCTTCTTGTAATTTTACAAATTCTGTTTTTTGTGTTGTGATTGCAGGTGTAACTTTGTTTGATTCATCATAAAGCCTTGTTAAAATATCTATAAATTGCTGTGCATTAAAAGTACCTTCTTCTAATTGTTTAGCAAGATTCTCTTTTGCTTGGGCATTTAAACCCGAATATACTTCCCGTACAGCATTGGCTTTATCCTCTGTTAATTTTGCCCATTCTTCAGTTCCAGTCGTAAAATTTAATACACTATCCGACATTTCATTAAAATATTGCTTTACTTTATCAGCAGTTTCTTTTATTTTCTTATCAACATTCTCAATTTCAGAATCACTTCTACCTAAACTTACTTTAGAATTTCGTAAACTCTCGTAATAGCTTAATTTTTTTCGCTCGTTTTCTAAAGAACTAACTGTATTTCCCATATTTTCTTTAGAAGCAAGAGCTAATTCTTCACGTTTTAATTTAATAAATTCTCTTTGAACAGAAGTTAAATCAGTTAAACTGTCTACATTTTCAATAATAAAATTACCTTGTTCATTTACAAATCCATTTAGTTCTGGCATTAATTCTTTTAATTTATTTTGAGTGTCATAATATTCTCGAAGTTGTTCGGTATTTAAATTATCTTCGTTAACTTTTAATTCTAAATATTGCGTACCTAAACTTTCAATATTAGAACTATTAGACTCTAAATCTTTTAATTCTCCAGATAATGTACTTACGGCTTCTTTTGCTTTGTCAGCCCGTCCAGCTAAAAAATTATAAGCACCAGCAATCGCTATAATTCCAGCAACAACAACACCAGCTATGGTTGCTTTTTCAGCAATACTCAATGCAATAACACTTTTTGTTGTAGTATCGACAGCTATTTTTAATCCTAAAACTTTATTAGCTAAAGTCGTAACGCCTATAGCGAAACTTTGGTTTTTAAATATTAAAAATGCTGTTCCTAATGCTGTTGTAACAGGAATTAAACCACCTATATTATTAATCAAATTGATAATACTTGTAGTTAAATCTACTATACCTTTAATTAATGATGAATCAAGTGTTTTAGTAGCTAAAAGTTCTAATGAAGTTTTTAATCTATTTGTTTTAGCTTCAATAGACTCTTGATATATACCAAACTTCTCCATAGCTGTTCCAGCAGAATTTAAAGAAGTTTCTGCATATTTTAAAGCTGTGCCGTAATTATCCATAAGTACCAAAAAGTTTTCACGTTGTCTCATTAATTTGTTACTTCAATTATTTTAAAAATAATTTACTAACCATAAAATAATATATGGCGATTAAGAATTTCTTCTTAATTCTGTACCTTCTTAGTAAATAGATTATAAGTACAGTTCAGACTCTATCTTAATCCTTTAAACAAAGGATTGGTGACGTAAACCATAATATCACTATTACAGTATATAGTCGTTACGGTTGAAGAAAATGTATCTAGTTAGGGGTTTTTTAATTTATTTTTATATTCTGTTACATATTCATTAAATTGAGCTTCAGTATTATTCCCATAGCCATATTTATTATGAAAATCTTTATGTATTTCTTCGGTTAAACATACTCCCAAAGGATGTTTGGATTGCTCAATAAAAAACTGAACTAAAATTTGATTTAATTCTAGTTCAGTATAATCATTAAATTCATCTTTTATTTCCACTTCTAAAAAATCTAACGTATCGTTTATAATTAAATTCATTCCATATAAATGATGAATTGCATCAAATCTCTTTCCTGATAATATACATTTATAACTACATTGTTTTATAGAATCTATTTTCCATTGTTTATTTCTTTTTCTAATATATTCTGATAAACTATTATACATACCAGCTTCGGTATTTCTAAATAATCCAAGTGTTTCACGCTTCCACTTTACACTTCTAAATGTTCTATTTAAAATTTTTGACATTTCATCGTCTGTTTTATTTTCCCAATGTAGTTTTATAAACTCTACTTCTTCGTCATTCCATATAGATTTATTATTATGTATTAATTTTAATTTATGAGCATATGACCGAATAGATTCTTTGTTCCTTTTAGGAAGTAATTTGCATATTTCTTCTATTTCTAAATTATAATAATTATCTTTTAATATTTGTATTTCTTCATCATCCCAAAATTCTCTTATCTTCAAACCTAAGACATTAGCTTTTGAGTATATCGCAATTTCTGTAAATTTATTATTTAGTAGTTCACGCAATTCAGAAATCTCTAATAAATAATAATTTTCTTTTAGAATTTGAATATCCTCATCATTCCAAAAGAAAATATCTCGTTTTATTTTTAATTTATATGCTTTTGTTATTATTTGCTCTTTTGTCATATTTGGTAAGTTTTCTAAAATTTCTTCCCAATCTGTCAAAGCATAATTATTTTTAAGATATTCAATTTCATCTTTAGTCCATCTTCTATTTTTTTTAGTATGTATTCCAAGTTCAACCAACTTCATTAATATAACAGCCGAATCTCTGTTATATTTTATAGACATTTCATTAAAAGTCATATTATTTTTATAATCAATTATAATATTTTTAATTTCTTTTTCTGTGAATCTTCTTATTTTTATCACCCTTTAAATGTTACCCCTAACATTTAATACATTTTCAGCCTTACCTCGGAATTGTCTATCCCTAGAGTTTTCCCGATATGGTCACCTTCTAATGTAATTTATATACCACGACATTTATACATTACTGTATATTCAAGCATGAGACATTTTTTCTACCTGCAAACGTGGTTGCTATCGCATTTTTCTCTACATCGTTAAATGATTTCCAGTTCTTCCCTACATCATCCAATACTAATCCAAAATCTCTAAATTCAGTAGCACTTGATCTAAGTTTTATGTCTACTTTACTTAAAACTTTTTCAACATCGCTGATTTGAGTTGTTATGTCATTTCCATCTTCATCTACGAATTGTCCTAATTTAACATTTCCCATTCTTGAAAATATAGTTTTAAAAGATTCTCCTACAGATGCCATGTCTTTTTGCGTTACTTCACCAACTAAAGCAATATATCCTACTAGACGGTCAATTTCTATTCCAGCTAATCTCGCAGAAGAAGCTGTTCTTGACATAGCTTCTGCTAAACCACCCGAACTTGTTGCAGATTCCATATCTACTGCCGATAATTTATCAATGATTTCTAGCGACTTTGAAGTCTCAACATTATACCCTTTCATTGTACTTGTCAAAAAAGCCGTAGCATCAGCAGAAGATAACATACCAACTTTAGATAATATCATTGCATTTTTGATTAAAGTATTAGTTTCTTGAATAGATTTACCTTGTCTTAAAAATTCATTAGCACTTGTAGAGACTTCTAATGTTGTAGCACCTAATTCTTTGCCTAATTTATTATAAGATAACATTAGCTGTTCTGTTTTTTTTCTTGTTCCACCAGTTACCATTTGTATATTATACATAGCTGTGTCTAATTTAGTTACAGCAGAAACCATTTCTGTTATAGCTCTTCTTGTTAGTTCGATGGTTTTGTATATAGTAAAATATGATAAAAATCTACTAAAGGTAGCCGAGAACGCATTAGTGGTATTACTAGCTTTTTTTGCGTTTACCTCAAAATCCTTAGTTGTCGCAGAAAGTTTTTTAAAACGAGTATCAGCTTCAGATATAGTTATTATTCCATTTTTAAGTGCAGTTGTTATACTGTTGTAATCACCAACTAATTTACTATATTGTGTTTTATCATACTTGTCATTTTTAACTGTTACATCTTTTAAATTAGCTAATTGTTTATTTATTCTTGCGTAAATGTTTTCTTGAGCTTTTAATTGGCTTAATTGATTTTTGTCCAATGTTAATTTATATTGAACGTTCTTTATTATACCATCTAAATCAACTTTAGCTTGGGCGTATGCATCAGAATCTA
>ENA-UOOI01000394-UOOI01000394.1-fermentation-metagenome-genome-assembly--contig:-NODE-394-length-57240-cov-36.903891_pt1 | contig 57240 bp, 52 predicted proteins | sample MGYA00245779_ERZ724027 | MGnify/ENA primary metagenome ERZ724027 (study PRJEB28704, sample SAMN03018318) | fermentation metagenome | biome: anthropogenic terrestrial biome; feature: soil; material...
TCATGGAATACGCCGAAGACTGGTCTGTTTCCAGAGCATATTTGAATCCCAAATCGATTCAGTCACTTCTGCTAAACGCAGCTTGATTCGTTTCCCGGAATCCTCAAATTGCGAACTTCTCTTGACACTAGCCAGCATAGGTGACCGGCACAAACGAAATATAACACAAAAAACCTGCAAGCTGTTTGAAAAGCTTGCAGGGGCACTTAGGTTTACCGCTGTGGGCGCAGCATTTTTACGATTACGCGAACCAATCCACTGTAAAGATAAAGTTCGGATAATCTTGCTTTGGTGGGCCATCAGGGACTCGAACCCCGGACCGACCGGTTATGAGCCGGCTGCTCTAACCAACTGAGCTAATGGCCCTTCTCTAATTCATAAACCAATGATCTGTTAGAGTATACCATAATTAAAGCGAAAGTGCAATCCTGAACCGTAAAATTTTCTGTATTCCATTTTTCCCATTTACATTTGCAAAAAGGATGATATATTCTTTTTATAAACGTACACCTATTGAGCCAGGGACATGCCGCACGGCAGACAGGAAAAGCCATTTCCTTCCCTGCTGAACCATATTTTAAGGAGACCAAATATGGAAATTCAAAACGCTATGGAAGAACTTGTATCTCAAAAGCTGGACGAAGTTATTGACAGCCTCGACTGCTGCAAGTGCCAGCAATGCCGGAAGGATATTCTTGCGTATGCCTTGAACCGCTTAACGCCCAAATACGTAGATACCAAAAAAGGGCTGGCATTCGTTAAGGTCAACACCATGGATGTCCAATTTGAAATTGATATTCTCACCGCCATTTATGAAGGCGTGGAAATCGTTAAAAAACACCCGCACCATTCCCTGCCTGAGACAGGTACACAGAACTGATTATCCCCGCAGCTTCTCTGCTGTTCGGAGCCCGGTTGGAGTTGCCGCCACCCCTCCCTTGCCGGTTTCGCGCAAAGCCGTCGGCAGCATATCGCCTACAGCACGCATCGCGTCGATCACTTCGTCGGCCGGTATCCGGCTCTGGATCCCAGCTAGGGCCATATCCGCACAGCTAATTGCATTGACCGCCCCGATTACATTTCGCCGAACGCACGGGATTTCTACCAGCCCTGCCACGGGATCGCACACAAGCCCCATCAGGTTCATCAGTGCCATTGCACAGGCATAGGCACTCATCTTAGGACTCCCGTTTCTCAGGCTGACCAGCGCAGAAGCCGCCATGGCGGAAGCGCTGCCGATTTCTGCCTGACAGCCGCCTTCTGCACCGGAAATGGAAGCCCGTGCCGCAATGACCTGGCCTACACCTGCTGCGACAAACATGGACTGTACAATTTGGGAATCGCTGATGCCATCCCGTTCCGCCATAGGAAGCAGAACAGCGGGAAGCACACCGCACGCCCCCGCTGTCGGCGCGGCAACGATCCGCTTCATACAGGCATTGCTTTCCCCCATTCGCAGGCCTTCCGCGACAACCTTGCCGAAAAATTCTCCGCCGATGGAACGGCCCTCTCTGCAATAAGACAGCATCTTTTCGCCGTCTCCTCCGACAAGACCGCTGGCGGAACGGGCCTGTGCATTGTAATGGCAGCTTGCAGACTTCATGGCGTCCCAAAGCCCTGCCATCTGACGAAAAGATTCTTCCCTGCTGCATCCGCGGTCTCTGCAGTCTTCTTCCAGAACGGTTTTCCAAAGGGAAAGGCCGCTCGCTTCAGTCCGGCTGACTAGTCCAGAAATTGATGAAAATGCCATTAACAACCCCTCCGTTATTCATCCAGGTTTAAATAAGTGATTTTCAGAATGCCGTCCATTTTTGACAGAGATTTCAGTGGGGCCGCAGGAATTGGTTGGTCACACTCCAAAACCATGACGGCATATCCGCCGCGCATATTCCTGTAAAGCTGCATCGAAGCGATATTGACCTCATTGCGGGCAAGCAGAGAAGTCACCTGCGCCACATGGCCGGGCTGATCCAGATTATGGACAACCAGGGTCGGGCAGTCCCCTGAGAAGTTGGTCTCAATTCCATCGAGGCGGCATATTTTTACGCGGCCTCCACCCAGTGAAGAGGCTACGACTTCCAGTTTTCGGCCGCTTTCTCCCTGGACTTTCAGCAGCACCGTGTTGGGGTGAACATTCCGCAGGGTGACTTTACCGATTTTAACAGAAAGGTTCTCTTCCTTTGCAATCTCAAAGCTTTTCGGAATACGTTCGTTGTCCGGCTTCATGCCGAGAAGGCCGGCTACCAGCGCCCGATCCGTGCCGTGGCCTTCGCCTGTGGCGGCAAACGAACCATGCAGAAGAAGTTCTGCACAGACAGGCTTTTCACCCAGCAGTTTTCTTGTAATAGACCCAATGCGCACCGCACCGGCCGTGTGTGAACTGGACGGCCCAACCATAACAGGTCCCATAATATCAAAAATACCCATTGTACGCCTCCGTAAAGCGCGTCCCGACTGAACGCACAGCCCCCATTGTAAAATGGTTTCTGACGTTTTGCAAGCCATTCTGTTAAAGAAGAAAATTACAAAGTTTTTTCTTTATTCAGCGATTTTTTCTTATGCGGAACCGCACGGCACTCCTGCATAAGGAAAGTATTCCAAACAGAATGAATTTTTTCGTTATCTATTTTGACCGCGAATGTTTCCTTGAATTCTCCCCATACTAAATTTGATATTTTTGTTAAGTTTAGATTTCTGAGGGGGAACAGGGTTGGGAAATCATCCGTTTCGCGCTTTCTTTTCGGGGTTTGCCGCGGCTGTTCTGACAGTTGCGCTCATTGTCCTCTGCACCTGGATTTTTCTTACGGCTTCCGGATGGTGCTTTCCTATCCGCGAAACAGCCGGGGAAGCCGGCGCGGCGAATCCGTCTTCTGAACCGTCCAGTTCCATTTCTCTTCTGACGTCCAAAACGTCGAATACCAATATAAATAGAGAGGAAACCTCTGTTTCTTCCGCTTTCGGAATCAATGAAAGAAACCTTGTACTGGTCGGCCCGTCCAACAAACTGCCCGACTGGTACAAACCGAAACTCATCTCTGCTTTCGGAATACAGATGGATTCCGACGTGGTAGAACCTTACACGAAAATGCATGCTGCGGCGGCAAAAGACGGTATTTCGCTCTGGATTTCATCCGCCTACCGCAGCGACGAATTACAGGAAAAATTATTTCGCCAGGAAGTGCGTCAATTCTCCAAATCCAGCGCAGACTCTTCGGCGGCAGAGGCCTGCGCTGAAAAAGCCGTGGCCCGGCCCGGCTACAGCGAACACGCAACTGGTCTTGCACTGGATCTCAACGGCGTGAAAAGCGACTTTGACCAGACAGCTGCATTCCGTTGGCTGGACAGACATGCCGCCGAATACGGCTTTATTCTGCGCTATCCAAAAAGCAAGCAGGCAATTACAAAAATCGAATATGAACCATGGCATTACCGCTTTGTTGGACAGAAAAACGCGGCAACCATTAAAAAGTCGGATCTTTGTCTGGAAGAATACCTCACCGTTCGTCAAAAAGGAAGCTCCTTCGATTGAATATCTTGCCGGGATTTGGTATAATAAGTAGACTGCCGAACTGGATACGGGGCGGCGGTTGAATTTATATTTTCAGGGGGTTTGCTTTTCATGCGGCAAAGAGTCAGGACGCGGTTCGCTCCCAGCCCGACGGGCTTTATGCACATCGGTAATCTGCGGACGGCACTGTTTGCATATCTGATTGCAAAATCGAATGGCGGGGATTTCGTTCTGCGGATTGAAGATACCGACCGGGAACGGCTGGTAGAGGGCGCCGAAGACGTTATATTCAACACACTGCGCCAGGTTGGTCTGAAATACGACGAAGGACCGGATATCGGCGGCGAATACGGTCCTTATGTGCAAAGCGAGCGGAAGGAACTTTACCGGGACTATGCGGAACAGCTGGTTCGGGAGGGGAAAGCATACTACTGCTTCTGCACCAAAGAACGTTTGGAAGCCCTGCATGCCTCCAAAGGAGAAAACGGCGGCGGGTATGACCGTCACTGCCGCAGCCTGCCCAAAGAAGAAGTGGATCGTCTGCTGGCAGCCGGAATACCGCATGTTATCCGGCAGAAAATGCCGACGGAGGGCTCCACAACGTTCCACGACGTTGTTTACGGCCCCATTACTATTGAAAACCGGGAACTGGAAGATCAGATCCTTCTGAAATCCGACGGTTACCCCACCTATAATTTTGCCAACGTGGTCGATGACCATTTGATGAAAATCACCCATGTGGTGCGCGGATGCGAATACCTTACTTCCACCCCCAAATACAAACTTCTGTATGAGGCGTTCGGATGGGATGTTCCCGTTTATGTGCATCTGCCTTTAATCATGGGGAAAAATGAGGACGGGAGTGTCTCCAAACTTTCCAAACGGCACGGTTCGACAGGTTTCGCCGATCTTACAGCGGAAGGCTACCTTCCGGAAGCGATTCTCAATTATATTGCTCTTCTCGGCTGGTGCCCGAAGGACAACCGCGAAATTTTCAAGCTGGACGAGCTGGTTCAGAACTTCTCGATTGACGGCATCAGCAAATCGCCCGCCGTTTTTGATTACGACAAGCTGCTTTGGATGAATGGTGAATATATCCGAGCCATGACGCAGGAAACGTTCATCTGCCGGGCTCTGCCGTATTTCCGGCAAATCTTCCCCACGGGGGAAAGGCCATGGGATGTGCTTGCATCCGTCTTGCAGCCGCGCATTTCCAAATTTACCGAAATTCCGACATTGATCGGTTTTCTGAAAACGCTCCCTGATTATTCCGCCGAGCTGTATATCAATAAGAAAAGCAAAACCAATCTGCAAAATTCCGCTGAAATGCTGAAAGCATCCATCCCGGTTCTGCAAGGGCTGGATTCCTGGACGGTAGACACTCTTCATGACTCCCTGATGGCTTTGGCACAGCAGCTTGGCGTAAAGAACGGCACACTTCTGTGGCCGGTCCGCATTGCGGCGGCCGGGCAGAAAGTTACACCCGGCGGAGCGTTTGAGATTCTCTGTATCCTCGGCAAAGAGGAATCCCTGCAGCGGCTGAACCTTGGGCTTGAAAAACTGAATGCATAAGGAGTCTGCAAGATGAGCGAAGAAACCGTTAAACCGGAAACCGCAGAAAGCTCCGGAAATTTTATTCATACTCTGATAGAAGAGGATTTAAAGCCCGGCGGCCGTTTTGAAGGGCAGAAAGTGCACACGCGCTTTCCGCCGGAACCCAATGGCTACCTGCACATCGGCCACGCCAAAGCCATCTGCATTGACTTTGGCACAGCCGAAAAGTTCGGCGGCCTGTGCAACCTTCGCATGGATGACACCAATCCAACCAAAGAAGGCGGCGAATACGTGGACGCCATCCGGGAAGATATCCGCTGGCTGGGCTTCTCATGGGGTGACCGGTTCTTTTACGCCTCCGATTATTTTCCGAAAATGTATGAGCTGGCGGAGGATCTGATCCGCCGCGGTTTTGCCTATGTCTGCGAACTGACACCCGACCAAATGCATGAATACCGCGGGGATCTAACTCACCCGGCCAAAAGCCCTTACCGCAACCGGCCGGCCGAAGAAAGCCTGGATCTTTTCCGCCGTATGAGGGCTGGGGAATTTGAAGATGGGCGCATGACTCTGCGCGCAAAAATTGACCTTGCCTCCGGCAATTTCAATCTGCGCGACCCTGTTCTGTACCGCATTAACCATCTACCCCACCACCGTACGGGGACAAAATGGTGCATTTATCCTATGTACGATTTTGCACACCCGATTGAAGATGCTTTGGAAGGTGTAACCCATTCGCTCTGTTCGCTGGAGTTTGAGGATCATCGGCCGCTGTACGACTGGGTTATTGAACACATCGATCTGCCTGCGAAGCCCCGCCAGATCGAATTTGCGCGGCTCGGTATCAACAACACCGTTATGAGCAAACGGAAGCTGCGCACCCTTGTGGAAAAAGGAGCGGTGACGGGATGGGACGATCCGCGGATGCCCACTCTCCGCGGTCTGCGGCGGCGCGGATATACACCGGCATCCATCCGTAACTTCTGCGAACGGATCGGCGTAGCCAAAGTCAACAGCACCGTGGATTACGGTTTTCTGGAACACTGTCTGCGCGAGGATCTAAATGAAAATGCGCGGCGCGCCATGGCTGTGCTGAATCCTGTCAAGCTGATTTTAACCAATTACCCGGCTGGTAAAACGGAAACGTTCGCGGTAGAAAATAATCCTGAGAAGCCGGAATCCGGCACTCGGTCCGTCAGTTTTTCGAGGGAACTCTGGATCGAACGGGAAGATTTTATGGAAGTTCCGGCTAAAAAATATTTTCGGCTTTTCCCTGGAAACGAGGTTCGGCTGAAAACGGCTTATGTGGTCAAATGCACCGGCTGCGAAAAAAACGCGGAGGGAAATGTGACGGCAGTGTATGCAGAATACGATCCGCAGACGCGCGGCGGAAATACGCCGGACGGCCGGAAAGTGAAAAGTACCATCCACTGGGTGGATGCCAAAACTGCCGTTGATGCCGAAATTCGGCTGTATGATCGCTTGTTCACTGTGCCTGACCCAGAAGCCGGCGATTTTCTGAAAGTGCTGAACCCTGATTCCCTGAAAGTTCTGACCGGCTGCAAAATGGAACCATGGCTTGCAAACGCAAAACCGGACGAACGCTTCCAGTTTATGCGGCAGGGTTATTTCTGTGCGGACAGCCGCGACAGCACGCCGGATCATCCGGTGTTTAACCGTGCTGTTTCTCTGAAGGATGGTTTTAAAAAGAAAAAGTAAACCTTATACAGTAAACAGCCCCTTTTTCTGCGCAGCAAACAAAACGGCAGACACCCTTACCGGGTTGCCTGCCGTTTGTTTTTGTGGCTCTTTGTCAAAAGTTGGGGTGGACCCAAAAATGGAAACAGTAGGGATAGTAGAACATGTGCAGGATACGATTGCGAAAGCGTCGGAAGCTGCGGTAACCATAAGCATTGCGTTTCAGAACCTTAATCTTGTTGTTAACCCCTTCGGTAAAGCCGTTCGTATAAGGACAGCCGAACGAATTTAGAATTCCTTTTGACCAGCGCACCAAGGTGTTTCCGCAGTTAATGAATTTTTCCAGGCCGCTGTTTTGTGCGGCCATAATCCAGCGGGAAAGAGCCATGCGGGCGGAACCGCTGTCTTTGGAATTGAGGGCTTCGAAGAACTGTTCTTTCAGGGAAAAGGAGCGCACGTCGGAGAGATTTGAAATGATATACGCGGCTAAACGGCTTGTCATGCGGGAATACCTCGGAAGAAAGAGAACTTCTCGGTAATCATGGACATAGCTGGTTTTGTGTCCGCAGCAGGGGCAAACGTGCTCAGAGCATATCGGTGGCCTGCAAAATGATAATGTTGACAATTTCCATTTTAAAGGTTTTTCATCGAATATGCTCTGTTTTTTTACTCTTTTTTCAAAGCTCTATTCTCTGTACCCCTATATTTATTATAGAGCCGTTTTTGTTCGCAAAGCGCTAATTTTATGGCAATGGCCAGCCTCCAGTCAAACTGCTTCCCTCCGAACGAGGTAAGCAGTATCCCTTCAAGGGGACAGCCGGACTGCTTTTCCGGTTCTGGACGATTCATAAATGCCTAAAATGACCTCCAGTGCAATTTTTCCCTGCCGGGCATCCACCAGAAGCGGATTCTTCCCCAAAAGGAAGCCCACCAGGTTCTGGTATTCACGCGCATGGCCTTCACAGGAAACAGCCTTTGGATCGGCGGATGCCGAAAAAGGAACCGTCTGCAAAATAGGCAGGGAGCAAGGCTGCGGAAGTGACCAGAGGGAGATAGAATCTTCTTTCAGGATTACCGAACCGGACTCACCGCAAAGAACGATCTGCCGGGAAAAAGCCGGATGTGAGCACACTGTCGCGTCAATTGTTGCCAGCGCGTGGCTGGAAAACCGCACGGCCCCCGCTGCCGTATCCTCTACCTCTATATGGCGCAGCCGGGCCGCAGTATAACCGCATACGCTGACCGGCTGCCTCAGCAAGTAACACAGAAGATCGATCCCATGGAACCCCTGATTCATCAGGACGCCGCCCCCGTCCCCGGCAGCTGTGCCTCTCCACGCGGCCTGGTCATAGTACGCCTGCGGGCGGAAATACCGCATGGTCAGAGCAGCAGAAACCATTTTCCCGAACGCTCCCGCATCTACCGCGCGCTTAACCTCCTGCGCCGCGTCGGAAAAGCGTGACTGCGATACCACGCAGACCGCCAATCCGGTTTGATCCGCCAGGCGGATGATTTCATCGGCGTCCTGAAGGGACAGGCACATCGGCTTTTCAATCACAACATGTTTTCCGGCCTCCATGGCCTGAACTGCCTGCTCCTTATGGGAACCGCTCGGCGTACAGATTGAAACGGCATCAATTTCCGGATCCTTCAGCATAGCCCGGTAAGATGGATATTTCCGTATTTGAAATTGTCTGCAAAATGAATCCGCACTGGCCGGGCTCCGGCTGCAGGCGCCGGCCAGAGCAGCCTGTTTTACGGACGCAATGGCCTGTGCGTGGCAGCGGGCTGCCATTCCGCATCCGACAATTCCGAATCGAATTATCTGATTTTCCATAGGGACAGTTCCTTTCACCGGTCATTTTTCCGGATGGCTTCCCAAAGCCCGTTCAGGTAGCACGCCCCTAAGGCCCGGTCATACAAGCCGTACCCCGGACGTCCCTTTTCGTCCCAGATCATGCGCCCATGGTCCGGGCGGATATAAGTATCCGGACAGGACTCATAGACGGCTTTCATAATTTCATACATGTCCAAGCTGCCGTCTGAACTAAGGTGGCTGGCTTCGCGGAAATGGTGGTATCCCAGCTGCTTGACATTGCGGACGTGCATGGCTCCGATACGATCCATCTTTCCAAAGTGGCGGATCATAGCCGGGATATTATTGGCCGGGTCGCTCCCGAGCGAGCCGGTGCACAGGCAGACTGTGTTGCAGGGTGAATCATACAGGGAAAGGATCCGGTCGTAATCCTCTTGGCTGTGCGTAATGCGGGGAAGGCCGAAAATCGGCCATGCAGGATCATCCGGGTGACAAGCAAGCCGGACTCCCGTTTCTTCGCAGGTGGGGATAACCCCCTTCAGAAAATACTGAAAATTCTTCAGCATATCTTCGGTGCTGATGTTCCGATAAATATCTAAGGTCTTCTGGAGTTCTGCCAGCCGTGCCGGCTCCCACCCCGGCAGGGAAAAGCCGTTGGTAGATTTGGCCGTATTGTTGACAATATCCATCGGTGTCATGGAACCGAGATCTTTTTCGTCAAAATACAAGCTGTTGGAACCGTCTTCCGGGATTTTCCGGGCAAGATCGGTGCGAAGCCAGTCCAGTACAGGCATAAAATTATAAATGATAACTTTAACCCCTGTTTTTGCCAGATTTCGAACAGTTTCGCAGTAATTTTGAATATACCGGTCTCGGGTCGGCAGACCCATTTTAATATCTTCATGGACATTGACGCTCTCAATCACTTCGCACTCCAGGCCGGCGTCACGCACATGATCTACATACGCCCGGCACTCGTCATAAGACCACACCTCCCCTGCCGCTTTATCGTCCAGGACGCCCATTATGCCGGTCATGCCGGGAATCTGTTTAATCTGCCGGAGCGAAATTGGATCGCTGCCCTCACCGTACCAGCGAAAAGTCATCTTCATGGTTTTATATCCTCCATTTCATCCAGTCAAAATCCTTTATGGGTTTAAAGATTCGTGCAGTGTTTTCCTCACCGCGCCGGGCCCAGCAATTTCTCTTCTGAAATATGCTTCTATCTTATCTGCCAGCGAAGTTTTTGTCAAATCACTGCCAAAAATGGCGCCATTGGACAAAATCCTCCGGAGCTGATCCTTGCAGCTTTCCGGTTTTCCTAATTCAATGCCGGCAAGCGTCTTTTGCAGATCCTTTTTCAGAGGATCCGGGCTGACCTCGAACGGTTTTCCGCTGTCGTCCACCGCCAGCAGGTACCGCATCCATCCGGCAATCGCCAGAGGAATGGCAATCAGCGTATCCAATCTGCGGCCCTCCGCAGCATAGCGTTTCACAGTCTCCCCAAAACGGATACCAACCTTCTGGCTGGTGTCGGTGGCAATGCGCTGCGGCGAATCCGGCATAAACGGATTTGGCAGGCGAACCTGCACGACTTCGTCGAGAAAAGCCTTTGGATCCAAAATTCCCGGATCCACCACAACCGGAAGGCCCTCGCCGTAGCCAAGCCGCCGGATCAGCGCCACAATATCCGGATCCTTCATCTCGTCGCAAATAAACGTATAGCCCAGCAGGCATCCGTAGACGCTCATGGCCGTATGCAGCGGGTTCAAGCAGGACGTCACTTTCATGCGTTCCGTCTTGGTGACCGTCTCCCGGTCAGTCATATAAACTCCGGCCTTTTCCAGCGGCGGGCGTCCGTTTGGGAATTTGTCTTCGACTACCAGGTACTGGGGGCGCTCCGCGTTGACAAACGGGGCAATATACGTACCGTGCGGAGTGACGATCGGCGCCATCTCTTCAATTCCGTCGGCAGCCAGCGCCTGCTCCACCTTTTTATGCGGGCGCGGCGTAATTTTGTCGATCATGGTCCACGGGAACGCGACGGATGTTTCATTGGACAAGTAAGATAAGAAACCGCTGTCCACAAAACCATTTTCCTGCCACGCCCGGGCCACTGCCGTCACGCCAGCCTGCAGCTTTTCCCCGTTGCGGCTGCAGTTATCCATGGAAACCACCGCCAGAGGATACCGGCCGGCCCGGTAACGCTCATACAGAAGCGCCGTCACAATACTCATGGCGTGCCGCGCCCCGGAAGGGCCCTGCCGGATATCCTCTTCCACGGATGGCATCCGGGTGCCGTCCGGGCGGGAAAGGGCATACCCTTTTTCTGTAATTGTAAAGGAAACCATTTGCAGGCATGGATCGGTAAAAATTTCACGGAGACGGGCCACCTCCGCCGCATCGTCGCTGTCTGCCTTCAGGGCTTCCGACACGCTTCCGATAATTTCACGGTCTGTGGTGCCGTTCGGATTCAAAGTAACCATCATGGTCAGATTGTCATAAGGCCGGTAGATACGGTCAATAATGTCATAATCGAACGTTTCCGCAGCGACAATGCCTTTTTCGGCTGCGCCCTGATTCAGCAGCCGTTGCTGCAGGGAAGCAATGAAGCCGCGGAAAATATTTCCTGCACCAAAATGCACCCAAACAGGGTGCTGCCTGGTCGCCTGACTCACGGCGGCGACATCGTATTTCGGCAAGGCCACTTTTCTGGCTTTCCACCCCGCCTGGTCGTCCAAGGAAGCCCGATTCAGTTTCATAAATTTTTCATCCTGCCCTTTCCCTATTAAAATTTCTGCAATAAAACAAATGCAAAAAGACTATAAAATATTGTGTGCAGCAATACAGCCTCTTCTGATTGCTGCACACAACAAACCTGGAAATACGCGGTGCCATCGGTCTTGAAAACGCAGAGTCTACTGTTTTACAATTTCCCCGCGCACCATGACATGGCGTATGTCAACATCTTCGCCGAAAACCAGAAGGTCGGCGTCTTTTCCTTTGGAAATGGAGCCAGTGCGGCTGTCAATCCCCAGCAATTTTGCAGGCGTCAGGCTCATCATTTTGACCACTTCATACAGCGGTGCCCCCGTCAGCTTATGGAATGTGCGGACCAGCCGGTCCGTTGTGGCCACACTTCCGGCAAATGCGCTCCGATCCATCAGCTTTGCGACGCCGTCTTCTTTAATGCAGGGAACACCGCCCAGCTCGTAGGGACCGTCTGGCATCCCGGCGGCCGACATACTGTCTGTAACCAGGCAGATCCGATCCGGTCCCTTGATTTTATAGATCAGGCGAAGCAGTTCAGCCGGCAGATGGCATCCGTCGGCAATTGCCTCAACATATAAGTCGTCCAGCAAATAACCGGCCTCAATGGCACCCGCCACGCGGTAGGCATGCACACGGCGCACGGTAGCCATGCAGGAATAAAAGTGTGTCAGGCAGGCAAGGCCGTTGTCATAGGCACGCATTACTTCTTCACAGGTTGCGTCAGAATGAGCCAGACTGCTGATGATCCCCTCTTCACGGAGCCGGTTGAGAAAGCGCTCGGAACCCGGAAGCTCAATGGCAAACGACCAGCGGCGGATCCGATCTGTCCGCTGCATCACTTCTTCATACTCCTCCGGCTCTGGGTTCCGCAGGTAGGCGGGGTTCTGAGCCCCCGCCTGGCTGGCGGCAAAATACGGCCCTTCCAGATGAAGGCCAGGAATGCTGGGGCAACCGGGCTTTTCCGGATCCACCTGATTGAAAAGCTCCACATAATCCAGCAAATCTTGTTTGCTTCCCGTCGTGGTAGTCGGCAGCAGGGTAGTCGTACCGTGCGCCATATGGGCCTTGGCCGCACCGTAGATACTGTCCAGCCCCTGCATAAAATCATATCCGCCCGCACCGTGTGTATGCGTATCGATAAAACCGGGCGACAGATATGCGCCTTTCACGTCAATGATACGGTCAGTTACCACCGGAATTGTCCGGTGCAGCGCAACTTCTGCAATACGGCGCCCATCTACCAGAACCTCGCCCGGGAATATCCCCGTCGGTAAAATGACCTGCGCGTTTTTATATAATGTAGTCACCGTAAGCCTCTCCTTTCGATTTGCCAAAAGAGATTACAGGCAGCGGACGCGGTCACGGAAACGATCCAAAAACTGGTTGTTCCATTCGTCGCCGCCCGGGCAGTTGCCGCTGCGCCACACCGGCGGATCAATTCCTTCATTCACAAGCATATTGATGGCTTCCACCATGATGCTGTTCATAACATAGGCATTGGCATATGTGGAAAGCGCACCGATCTTCTGCTCAAACCCTGGCAGCTGGATTGTGGCGTCACCCAGCTTCACCTTGCAGTCCACGCTCACGTCAACAATCTCATGCAGATTTTTTTTGCTGGGGTGGCGCGCCGGATGATCCAGCGGACAGTTGTTGGCATGTTCATGGCTGCTGACACCGATAACTTTGGCACCGTGTTCTCTGGCCGTCAAAGCTGCGTCAATGGTGGCACTGTTAATGCCGTAAGCATTGACGACAATCAAAAGGTCGCCCTTTCCGATTCCATAATCCTCAATGACGATTTTCCCGTACCCGGGAAGGCGCTCCACCTGCATGGACTTCAGCGCACCGCTGCTCAGCATGGTCTCCTGATTAAGGATAGCGCTGATGTGCATCAGCCCGCCCGCGCGGAAAAACACTTCCATAGCCGCCAGATTGGAATGGCCGCCCGGCCCAAATACATAGACAAGCCTGTCCTGTTTGACCTGATCGGCTACCAAACGGGCCGCCTGCACAATGTGCTCCCGCTCCGTAGAACGAATTTCATCAATGATACCCACTACTTCTTTGTAATAGAGATCCATAACTTGACCTTCCTGCATGATAAAAACCTCCTAATTAATATTTTTATGTTTTAACTGGCTGTCGAAATGCTTGCCGAACCGTTCGTCCAAAAGACCGAATCACCTGCTTTCGCCGAGAGAACTCATAGCGGCACAGATATCGTGCTCGATTTCAGGCGAATAAGTCCCCGCAAGGGCAAAATACCGCGCGGAACCCTGCGGTTCGTAACCGCCCGCCGCGATCTGCGGCGCGCTGGCCAGATAACCGATCATGCCGTTGGTATAACCGACGGTGAGCGCGCCTTTGTGCAGCGTGCGCGCAAAGGCAGCATAGCTCTGCACGGCCTCGGCATTCAGAAAATAAAAAGCCGTGCTGCCAATATCAAGCCGTGTCATATACAGGGTTTCGTATGGGCGGAGGGATTTCGCCAGCACTTTTTCCGCCCACTGGCGCACGGCTTCGTCTGGACTTTCCAGTGCTTTTTCAGCCTGCCTGCGTGTAAACGTCTGATTCAGCTTCAATCGGACGCTGGTATGGCTGATCCGAAGGGAAGTGCCGGTCTCCCGGCCTCCTCTTTCCAGCAGAGTCTGGCAGACCCCGTAAAAATCCTTTGCAAACTGCGCCACATGAGAAAAATCACACGGTGTAAAGCGGCTTCCCAGCACGCTGTTTGGCCGCAGATCCCCCGTGCATCCCTGAAGAAATAGACTGACGCTGCCGGGGTGTGCCTCATCCAGCATCCGCAGAGCCATACCCGGATAATCCGGCTGGATATAGTTTTCGTTGGAAAGGTTGGCATGGCATGGATAGTGCAGCAAAACGCCTTTCAGGCTTCCGTCTGTCCGGTAGAAACCAAGCGCCGTCAAAGTCCTGTCTGCCGGTATCCCATAGTTTGGCATCATCTGAATGCCTTCCGGCGTCCGCAGACGGCGGTACACGTTCATGCAGCACTGCCCGTCAAAGCGGCGAACGGCTACCGGTTCCGGATGGGCCTGCGCTTCCTCAGCGGCTTCACGAATTTGGCCGCTCAGGAATTCCGTATATGCTTCATCGGCGCTTTCCAGCAACGCCGTCAGGTTGTTGCCCGTACCCGGTCCGGAATGATTGTGCGAAGCGACAAACAGGAGGGACTCCGGCTGCACCCCCAGCGACTCCGCAAGCGCCGGCCGTATTTTCGCTATAAAATCGCTGTTCCACCAGATTAGGTCGGCGTAGAAAAGAAACAGTGCCGTTTTTCCGTCCTGCAGCGCATAGACCCGCAGAAAAATATCTTCTCTTACGCCATCATAGACACCCTTGCGCACCGCATAACCGCACAGGCGAACGGGAATGCGCGGGGTAATGCACCGCTTGGCGGTGCCCAACATCAGCATGGCTAATTCCTCCATCACCTTTTTAGGACGCCCTTCCGGGCGGGAGCCTTTCAGGCTCCCTGCTCGAGACAAAGCTCGATAATTTTAAGAAAATCGCGCATGATATGGAACGGATCCTTGACCGGCAGAGCCACCAGCTTATCCTGCGGAGAACCGTTCCGTCTGCGGATCTGAACCCATTCCCCCAGCTCTCGGTTTGGAAAGGTGTCAAATACATAGGCGCGGCTTTTTTCATACCGCTGTTCCATTCCTTCGTCTCCGGTCAGGGAATAAAGCAAAGGAAAAATGTACAGGATTTCCGCATGGGGCCACCAAAGTTTCATGTCCCACGTTTCCTCGATCAGCGTTTCATATGGGGTTCCAATCAGCGTTCCGGCAGGTTTTCCCCCGTCCCGGTCCACAAAGCGCAGAAGCCCGCCGAACTCTTTGTCCCATCCAAGGTCAAAGGTGGTTTTCACAATTTCGCAGATGCGGGGCAGATAATGCTCCAGCCCGCCGAAATCGCGGAGGAACTCCACGAGGAACCAGGCGTCTTCCACCGTATGGCCGGGATTGACGTGCCGGTTCAGCATCCGTCCGGCGGAATCCGGCGTATCCGAGATGTGCTCCCGGATATGCCCCTTGCCGTCGTACAGTCTGTCCAGAATAAATTCCACTTTTCCTCGCACGTAGGCAATCTCTTCTTCACAGGGAAGGCCAAGCCGACGGCGCATTAATATGTATTCCTGCACCGTATTAACCAGGATCATGGGTATTCCGTGAACGGCATACCCTTTTGGAATCGGATACGGCTCCGTTAAAAAATCATTTGATTCAATGCGGCGCACAATACTTTTATACAGGGATTCCACCACAGGCACATTTTCTTTCATCCCCATGGTTTTGGTGTACTGAGACATACCAATCAGAGCAAAACAGTCTGCATAGATACTGGCGTCATAGCGCCCCGTGCGTTCGTCTTTCAGCTTCTGCCCGCTGCGTGTAAGCAGATAGCAGCAGACAGAATCACCATAAATGGATTTTTCTGTAAGAAACCGATAGGTCTCGGCCATCCGCTGTTCCAGTTCCTTCTGGCTGACATCCGGGAAAACACCCCTTTTGTTCAGGTCATGAATGCGTCCCAGAATCCACAGCCACCGCCCCTGGGACCAGGTGAATTTATGGTCGCTGAGTTTTTTGTCGCCGTAATTATTGATGCAGTTCAGAATTCCCCCCTGCTCCGTGTCCACAAATTTCCGCCAGTATGGGAGGAAATCATCCTGGATCTGCCGCACATAGAATGTACGCATTTCCTGAAAATTCATTGTAATTCCTTTCCGGTATAACCATAGTCTTCAAATTGTTATCTTCAGGCTGAAGGCAAAGGGCAGGTTATCCATTTTCCTCATTATCGGTGCTCAAACGAACCAGCAGGCTGTCCACATCCTCCGGAACTTGTTTCTTCAGGCCATAGTGATTGATCAGACCTACCGCAACAAACAGGATAAATGCAACCGCGGTGGGAAGGATCAGCGCGGTGTCCACTTCCATGGCTGGCAGGACATGCACCTTATTCAGCACAAAGACGGAAAATCCGGCCAAAGTGGAAAGGATCGCCGCTTTGGAATCACAGTGCTTAAACGCGGGAATCATGCCAAGCAGCAGCGGGATTGCAGTTGGCCCAAGCAACGCCGCAAACCAGCTCAGGATCATGCTGGCCACACCGCCGAAGTTCTGGTACAGCAGGCCAACGATAATGGTTAGACCCATAAAGCCGATGGTCGTCATCCGGGCAGTAAACAGTTCTTTTTTATCCGTTGAAAGAATATCTTTCTTGAATATTGGGAGGATATCCCTTGTCAACACGGCTGAAATTGTGTTACAATCAGAAGTGCACATGGACAGGGTGTTCGCGTACATGGCTGCGAGGGAAAGCCCCAGCAGACCATTGGGAAGGAACATTTTGCTTAGACTTGCATACAGAGTATTTGCCGCCTCAGTTTCGGTAAGCCCCGGCAAAAAGATAGGTCCAAGCCACATCGGGGTAAACACGAAGAGAGGCCAAATGAGATACAGAAGGCTTGAAAGCATGGCAGAACGCTTGGCGTCTTTTGCATCTTTTACGGAGATAAACCGGGTTGCAAGGCTCCATGTGCCTCCGTTGTAACTAAGGAAAATGGTGACGGCATATAAAAGCGTCCAGCTGAGGGAACCTTGGCCGCGCCCCGAATTGAACACGGTAAAATGGTCTGCCGGAAGCTTGGCGAACGCTTGAAACAGGTTCATGCTGAAGTGACTGCTGAGGTAAGCAATCGTCCCAAAGAACAGCACCAAACCGGCGGCCGTCTGTACAACCCACTGGGCGAAGTCCGTCCACAAATCGGCAATCAGTCCGCCGATCGACATATAAAGCAAGGAAACGACTGCACTGGACAGAACCCCGATCCAAAAGGGGATTCCCGTAAAGGCATAAACCAAAATGCCGATGGAGGCCCATTTAGCGCCGACATCCAGCAGTTTTGTCAAAACGCCGGAAACGGCAACGATTACTTGCGCCGCAGTGCTGTACCGCATGCGCAGGTATTCGGTCGGAGACTGAATTCCAAGCGCCCGCCGCAGCCTTGGCCAGCGCGGTGCAATTAGGACGGAACCCAGCGCCACCATAACGGCAATATTGACTGCCCACCAAAAATAGATCGCCGTGCCCTTGCTGTAGGCAAGCCCGGCATAACCGACAAATACAACACCGGAATAACCGGTTACGTGGTGCGAGATTCCGGAAAGCCACCATGGGACTTTACCGCCGGCTACGTAGAAATCTTCTGAACTCTTGACCGAGTTTTTCGAGTACAGCCCAATGATCACCATGACAACAAGAAACACCATTACAGCAATGTAATCCAGCCAATTCATTTTTTTCCCTCTTTCTTGATTAAATATAGTGAATATACGGCTTTATAAATCTCAGCCTCAGATAATGCTAACGGCTTTTAAAAAAGCGGTATTCCTGCACAGTGTTGTATTGCGGCAAATTAACTTTTCCGTTTTTTCAACTGCTGCAAGCGTTTTTCAGCGTAATAATTCTGCATAGCACGGCGGTCTGCTTTCTCGTCATGATTTGTCAATTCTTCGCTGCGCATAATAAAACCGGCGATTTCTTCTTCTGTAAAATAGGCTTTCAGCGCATAATCGAGCCGGTAGTCCTGCCGAGAAATATTCTGGTTCCAGAGAAACAGGACCGCAACAACGCAGGCCGCCCCGAACATGGGCAGAATAACTGAAAGGACGGCGGACGCACTCAGAAAACCAAGGCTGCTTTTGAACAAGATCACCATCTCGGTACCGCCCGCCAGAATCAGCAGCGGGCAAACAAGCCCCAAAGTGGTTTTTACCTGCGAGCCCTGCCGGTATTTCTCCAGTTCACGCAGAACGGCAATCTGCATAAAGGTTTTCCCTTCTTCCCGAAGAAGCTTAGGGTTAACTGCAACTTTTACGGGTTCATCCCCGCGGAACCGGAAAGGTGAAATCACTTCTGCAATGCGGCACAAAAACGGAAATTCCGCCATACGCTGGGAGGAACAGATCTGCACATGGAAATTTCCGGGCACCTGAAAATCAAGAGGTACAAGGTCTGCATATTCGGTTTCTGGGCAGGGAAGAAAACGGAATTTACGGCAAACCCAGATAAGGCATGCCACGCCGGCTGCCAAAACAGCTGCACGCGGCCAAAAGCCAACAGCCAGAGTTAAGCCCGCGCCGAAGTCAAAAACCAGCAAAGGCACAATGCCTATCAGGTAAATCACATTTGTGCTTTTTAGTTTCATGCAAACCGCCCTTTCTCTATGCCGGCTCACTTTTCAAGCAGGCCGGGATAGTTTTTTTATCCCAATTTTCAGAATTTACAGCAGATCTCCGGCACAGTCCTGATCAATATACATGCGCACATGATCTGTGCGGCGCAGAATGCTGGCCGGGCAGGTTTCACTGACAGGCCCTTTTAAGGCGGCCACGGTTGCGGCGTGTTTATTTTTTGTAGGCACAACGCAAAAGATATACTCACTTGCCGCTAAACGCGGAACCGTTACACTGAGTGCGTACTGCGGTACGCTCTCCAGAGAATCAAAACAGCCATCATGCACCTGCTGGCGGCGGCACACATTATCCAGCTTTACTTTTTTGATGGTCATTGGATCGTGAAAATCGGCAACAGACGGGTCATTGAACGCAATATGCCCATTTTCACCAATTCCCATAAAGGTAATCTGGGTGGGTGCGGCATCCAGCAGCGCCCCATAGCGGCGGACTTCGCGGTCCGGGTCATTTGCGCCATTGATGAGATGCACACTTTTAAACGGAACACGGTCAAAGATTGCCTGGCTCAGGAAATGGTTGAATGATTTTGGGTGGCCAATTCCAAGACCTACATACTCATCCATGTGGTATGCATTGATGCGGTTCCACGGAACAGTCTTGTCCGACGCGAGAGCTGCGAGAAACTCATTCTGAGAAGGCGCTGCGGCAAAAATACAGTTAATTTCGCTGCGTGTTTTCAAAAGCTCCTGGATGCACTGCACCGCTTCACGCGCAGCGGCCACCCCCATTTCCTCCCTTGTGTCATAAATTTTCAGATCTACTTTGTCGTACTGTTGATGTACCATGCTATTTCTCTCCTAACTTGCTGTATCTGTATGTTATCTTTTTACTTTGCGGTGAACTTTTCGAACGGAGTCCCGTTCAATAAGTGCCGGCTGTAAAACGACCTGCTGCGGCTTGGATTGCTTCGCCTCCACGCGATCCATTAAAATATTTGCCGCCAAGCGCCCTGTTTCACCAGCCGGCTGATTGACCGTCGTTAAAGCCGGCACTACCAGTTCACTGATATAGATGTTGTCCATTCCAATAACCGAAAGATCCACAGGGATGTACACCCCCTGGCTTTCCATATATTTTATAATGCCTATGGCGATCATATCATTGACCGCCAGCACAGCATCCGGTAAATAGTCATCCTGCAGCATTGCTGCGGCAAGCTGTTGTCCGCAATAAGTATCATGCTCCGCATCAACGTTTGACGCCGCGTCCGAGTTAAGGATCAGCCTGCGCTGATTAAAGCGGACGCCCTTGTCCCGCAGCGCCTGTTTAAACCCGGCCAGCAGCTGTTTGCGGCTTAGGCGGTCGATCGGTCCACTGGCAAAAGCAATGTCGCGGTGTCCGCAGTTCAGCAGATACTCGGTGGCGATATACCCTGCCTTATAAAAGTCAAAGCTCACGCTGTCGCCCGAATAGGTATCGCATGGCTGGTCAAAAAGAACAAATGGTATATCGGATTCCTGCAGGGGCTTTAAGAATGTGTCATCTAAATGAATGCTGGAAAGCAGGATGCCCACAACCTGCTTCCTTATAAGCATATTTAAATGTTCTGTTTCAAATTTCGTATTATTTTGGGACGAACAGATAACAAGGACATATCCCCGCCGCAGGCATTCTTTTTCTATGGAGCTTACCAGCTGAGCGTAAAACGGGTTGGTAATGGATGGCACTATGACACCAATTTCCCTGTTGGTCCTCCCGCGCAGAATTTGGCTGTAGATATTAGGCGTATAGTTCATTTTGGCCGCAATAGCTAAAATGCGGGTACGCAGTTCTGAACTGACCGGATAATCTGACCCGCTCAGCACGCGGGATACGGTAGCTGCCGAAGAATGTGCTTCTTTGGCAATATCAACAATGGTTGCTCTTTTTTTCATGTTATTCTCCGATCCTACCGACTGGTTTCGATGTCAGTTTAGCAAACGTTTTCTTTTTGCGAGATCACTATATCATAGAGTTCTTCTTCTGTCAAGAATTTTATTGCATATTATGCACAGTTTTTTCTATTGTTTACGTTCAAATTTTAACGATTGTCTTTAATCTAGAAATTTATTTCTAGATTAAAGATGCCACTATAGAAATTTTTTTCTTTATTTTTTAAGTTTTATTTCTTTCAGCAACCCATACAGCCAAATGCCGAAATAAAATGTAGAATTCTCACCTATTTTTCTTTCAATTGCAAAGATTAAGTGTATTTTTGTAATGGGTTTATAACTACATATCAATCGAAAAGTCGAGGGAAAAGCCTAAAAATTTTCTTATAAACAGACCCTAACAATCCAACCTGAAGCCTTTTACGCATCCTCTGAGCCCATGCTTTTTCACCGGCCGCTAAATAAATACCTTTTCGCGGTGTACTCCGAAACGCCGGTTTCCCTGCTGATTGTATAGGCACTTTTACTTTCATTGCCTTTCCTCATATCATATTGACGTGCTTACTCCTTACCATTTCAGCCATCTCTCATACAAATTCTTCCAAGCCTTTGATTTGGCGTGGGTCACTTCCTCTTCAGCGGTAACACCGCTGAAGAGGAAGTGGTGTCCTAAAGTTTTAGACATATGAGATGTACATAGAAAAGCCCTCCAAACTCGCAAGTCTGGAGGGAAGAAAATCGTTTATTCAGGCATAGAAACAAACCTACCAAACTCGCACTTCTTTTGTTGAGAGGTCGGCCGCTTAATTCTAAATTTCCCTGTAATATAAAGTTATAAAAAGCAGAATTCACCCACTCAATGATCAAGTTCGGCATATACGCTGTAGGCATAAGATTCGTTGCCTGCGGCTAACTCCGGCAGAACCGTAAGAGTATGGTCTTTGTTTAAGATGCATTTTAACTTGTCTGTTTTCAGATGCAAGACCTTCGTCTGCTGCAACCCCCCGTCAAAAGCTGCGGTTATTGTAAGCGATTTTCACGCAGAAAATGCGGTGCAAAGCATAATACGCAAAGTATAAAAGCTGAAAATATTCCTATGAATTCAACTACAAATGCCGTGCTATGCCCGGAAAAGCGAAAAGCATCCAAGATTTTCGTCGGCCGGAAAATATCCCACGAATTAAAGCGCAGAAAGCGTCCGATATAAATGGCTGTTCCTCCGAGAATGGAGCATAGGGTACGAAACAAAATGGGAAAATACCGGTATGTACCGGTATGACGGAGCATTCTTTTTTCCAAAAGCATTTCGGAGTTTATACCATTGATCACCCCGTACAAAACACCGGAAACGATAACGACTGCTTTGGACCATAGCAGAATATCCGTCGAATATACAATCTGCTGCGATTCCGAGTTGGAAATACCGCTTACCATCTTGAAAAAGGCGTCCCCAGACAAATGAATCACGTCGGTCACCATATAAAAGGTATTCGGCCAAAAAATGATCCAGAGAAAGGCCCATAAAATCCAAAGAGTTTTCATCCTGCTGCGGTACCAAACAGCTAAACGAGAAAAAAGCAGAGGAAGAAATGACAGAAAGGCATTCCAGATCAGCATCAGAAACAGACCGCTGTGCGGAGAAAAGCACCACAGTATAACATTACAAAGCGAATACAGCAGAAAAAAAGCAATATGCGTCCAATAAAAAGACAGCCGCACTTTCATTTCCATCCCTCCTGCCGATATATTATATCATATCTCAGAAAACAAAATCCGCAAAAGGAACTGCTTGACCCTATGCATCTGAAACAGGGAAATAAGCAGCCGAATATTCGCAGACACAGAAATCCGCCCGGCCCTTCTGAAAGGCCGCGCGGATTTTCCTATTGATAGGGAAAACAATTAAGATGGATTCCTTTGAAGATACTTCTGAGCCGAGTACGCGGCATTTGCCCCGTCAGACACCGCCGTGACGATCTGGTACAGATCTTTTTTGCGCAGGTCTCCCGCGGCGAACACGCCGGCAACGGGGGTCACGCCGGTTTCCGGCGCCTCAATAAACCCGCCGGAAAGGGGAAATGACGGCGGAAGAAGTTCGGTGTTTGGCTCTATCCCGACTGCGACAAACACACCATCCACCGGGATCGCTTCTTCCCCGCTGCCGGTATGTTTTACCACAATGCGTTCCACCTTCTGCCCGCCTTCAATCCGCACAGGGGAAACACCGTAAACAATCCGGACATTGGGCAGCGACTGAACCTTTTTGACAAGGGAATACTCGGCTTTTAGGCGGTGCCTGACCAAAAGATAAACGGTCTTGCACAGAGCCGCCAATTCAATGGCATCCCCTACCGCTGTGTTTCCACCGCCCACAACGGCGGTTACACGGTTCCGAAAGAAATTTCCGTCACAGGAAGCGCACCACGAAACTCCGTGTCCTGTAAATTCTGCTTCGCCTGGAATCTTCAGTTTCCGACGGCGGGATCCCTGCGCCAGAATAACGGCCTGCGCCTGATATTCGCCCTGCGCTGTTCTGACGGTTTTCACGCTGCCGTTCAGCTGAAATTCCACAGCTGCTTCGTGCTGAATGTCAGCCCCCGCAGACAGAGCGTGATCCGTCAGCTTCTGGGCAAGATCGGGGCCAAAGATGCTTGCAAATCCGGGATAATTTTCCACAGCTCCAGTCTCCGCGACCTGCCCGCCCGAAAGTTCGCTCAAAACCATTGTGGAAAGGCCGGCGCGAGCAGTATAGACAGCTGCCGTCAGGCCCGCCGGTCCGCCGCCGATAATCAGGACATCTACCATATTCTCCGCCTCCCAAACACCGTGCAGCACGCCTCAGTCTTTCAGTGCTTTGTCAATAACCGGCTCCAGCTCTTTTGGTGTTACGCTCGGTTCGAAACGCTGAACTTTGCTTCCGTCGCGGGAAATCAGAAATTTTGTAAAATTCCATTTGATCCCATTGCCACTCAGGTTGTCGGCGTAATTCTTCTGCACAACATCATTGATTACACGGCCGGACTCCTTGCTGAGTTCAAAGCCCTGGAACGGTGCCGCCTCTTTCAGATACCGGTACAGGGGTGCCTCCTGCGGACCATTGACATCAATTTTGGAGAAGAGCGGGAAAGAAACGCCATAATTCATCTTGCAGAACGAAGAAATTTCGTCATTCGTACCAGGATCCTGCTGCAGGAACTGATTGCACGGGAATCCGAGAATGACAAGGCCCTGATCTTTATATTTTTTGTACAGGGATTCCAGCCCTTTATACTGCGGAGTAAAACCGCATTTGCTTGCCGTATTGACAATTAACAGCAACTTGCCGCGGTAATCGGAAAGCGAAACTTCTTTTCCACCGATATTTTTCATTTTGTAATCATAAACACTCATGAAACTCATCCTTTCGTAATCGATTTTGTGGTTTCATTGTAGCATGGTTTTCTCCGTTTGTAAATAGTAATAATAACTATTTTTATTATTTATTTTAGCCTATTCGGAACAGCTCCGGATTTTATGCTATAATAATAAAAAATAATGAAAGAAGGAAGAAGGCGAAATTTCATGGCAAACGCTGTACAGCGGCGCGAAAAAATCCAGGAAATTTTGAAACGAAGCAAAACCCCCATCAGCGCCAGCGCGCTGGCCAAAACGCTGGGCGTCAGCCGGCAGATTATTGTGGGTGATGTGGCCTTACTGCGGGCGGCAAATATCCCAATAGCCGCAACACCGCGCGGCTATATTTTACAGCTGCCTGAAAAGTGCCGGGGAATTCTCCACACTATCGCCTGCCAGCATAGCCGCGACGAAATTTCCCAAGAAATGTACTCGATTGTTGACAATGGCTGCGGTGTTCTGGACGTTACGGTGGAACACGCCGTTTATGGGCAGCTTTCCGGTCAGCTGCAGGTTTTTTCCCGGTATGATGTTGATGATTTTGTCCGGCGGCTTTCCAAAAGCCGGTCGCTTCCTCTTTGCAATCTAACCGGCGGAATCCATCTGCACACAATTTCATGTCCTTCAGAGGAAGCATTCCAGCGTGTCCTGGAAAAACTGAAAGAAGAGAATATTCTGCTTCAAAAAGAATAAAACATTTTTCGGCATTGACAAAAGAAACGCCGGCGCTTATAATTGGCTTAACATATGTCATGACATATGTTAAGCCAATTATTTTTGTTATGAAAGAAGTGCTGGAAAATGAGAAAAGAAAATCACCTGGTAACCTGGGTAACTGCCGCACTGCTCTGCGCCATTGGGATTGTGATACCAATGGTATGCCCTAAAATTGTGATTGGGCCTGCCTCTTTTACGCTGGCAAGCCACGTTCCGATCTTTCTGGCCATGTTTATTTCCCCTCCCGTAGCCGTCGCCGTGGCGCTGGGAACAGCCCTGGGCTTTTTCTTCGCGGGACTCAACATTGTCATTGTTCTGCGTGCGCTGAGCCACGTGATTTTTGCAGCAATTGGCGCCTTCTGGCTGAAGAGGCAGCCTCAACTGCTTTCTTCCGTACAGAAGGCTGTCGGATTCGGCCTGATAATGGCGGTAATTCATGCTTCGTGCGAAGTTCTGGTCGTCTCCTATTTTTATTTTGGCAATCAGCTGGCGCAGGCAAACTACACCAACGGGTTCCTGACGTCCGTTTTGATGCTTGTCGGCCTTGGCGGTATTGTTCACAGCATGATTGACTACGGCATTTCAGTCGCCGTTTGGAAACCGCTCGGCCATACAATCCGGTTCCCGGCCAGTGTAAAAAACGTCTTGACTGACGGCGGCAAAATCCGGAAAGAAGCGTAAATCCCAGTTAAAAGGAGCCGTCTGTTTTCGTATTATGTAGGCCCTTTTATCTGGCAAGGCCCAAAGGAGAAAACAGGACATACTCTGCCGCCAGCAGAATGATTCCAGTTGCTGCGGCAGGTTTGGCATATTTCCATGGGGTCAGGCTGACCGCATGCGCCTCCGGAATCGTGTAAGCGGTTTTCCGCGGATGGATTTTTCCAATGAACAGCATCACCAAGATGTCAATCGGGAACAGAATCGCTAAGATGTACAGGTAGTGAATATGAAGAGGAAAAACCTTGGAAAGGGTATACAGCACAAGATGGACCAGCAAAGCGGCTTTTGGCGCCGACGCGGGAACCCGCTTTGTCGACAGCCCGACAATTACAATCGCTAAAATCGGCATATTGAAAAATCCGAAGCATGCCTGCAGAAAATCATACAGGCCGGTTGGGGCAAAACTGACCAGGGGGGCTATCATGATGGACAGAACAGCCAAAGCCGTCCCAAATCTTTTCCCGATCTTTACCAGCTGCTTATCCGAAGCATTCGGATTGATCAGCCCCCGGTGAATATCGAGTGTATACATGGTTGCCGAGCTGTTCAGCGCACTGTCAAACGAGGAAAGGATGGCTCCGAACAGAACCGCAGCGAAAAATCCCAGCAAAGGTTTCGGCAGAACCCGAAGCACAAGAGTTGGGTACGCAAGGTCTCCGTTTTTCTGAAGGCTGGCAATCTGTTCCGCTGTAAAAAATCCTTCTGCCGGATTCATGGACATACGGTAGGCAATAATGCCGCTGACAGTGATAAACCACGGCGTTATCAGCTTGAGCAGCCCTGCCCAAATGGCACCCTTCTGCGCCTCTTTTAAATTTTTGGCACCCAGTGTCCGCTGGATGATAGACTGGTTTGTACACCAATAAAACAGGTTGTTAAACAGCATCCCGGTAAACAGAACGGGCCAGGGAATCATTGGGGGAAGCGAATTGGCCGGATTTATTGCACTCCATTTTCCAGCAGGGATCCGGCTGACTAGATCTCGGACACCGGCGATAAATCCTTGATTCTTTCCTAAAATATTCAGAGCAAAAATTGGGATCATAAAGCCGCCGACCAGCAGACCCACTCCGTTTACCGTATCGGAAACGGCAACTGCTCTCAGTCCGCCGAAAATGGCATATATGGCGCTGACGATGCCGAGGATCGTAGCAGTGATAATAATCCCCTGAAACGGCGTGACACCGAAAATCTGGTCAACATTGAAAATCTGGTTAAACACCAAAGCACCCGAATACAGCACCGTGGGCAGATAAGTCAGAAGATACCCCAGTAAAAACAAAACGGATACGATTCGTTTTGTTGCCGTATCGTACCGGTTTTCCAAAAACTCCGGGATTGTCGTAATCCCCATTTTTAGATATTTTGGCAAAAACCAGAACGCCAGAATAATCAGGGCAATACAGGAGGTTGATTCCCACGCCATAGGGCCCATGTTACTTCGAAAGCTCTGGCCGCTCTGGCCGATCAGCTGTTCAGTGGAAAGGTTTGTCAGCATCAGGGAACCTGCAATCACAATGCCCGGCAAACCTCGCCCTGCTAAAAAATAACCGTCTTTGGTGGAAAGATCATCTCCTTTGCTTTTAAAGTATGAAATAACAGCCACAATGGCAATAAAGGCGATAAATGTAACAAGAGCAAACATGATTTTCCTCCTAACTTTGTCTTTTCCCTGTTCTCTGATAGACAAGGGCGGAATTTCTCCGTAATGCTGAACGGCCCACTGTCTCGTCTTCTATAAAAAGGCAAGGAAAAAGCTACTGACAACTTATTTAAAAATAACAAGTTGTTTGTTTTTACCGCGCAAAAATACCGTACCGGAAAAATTCCAATACGGAATTTCATTTTGTAACACGGATCCTCACAGATTGCTGAATCATTTCTATAATATATGTAGCGCTTTTTCACAAATCCGTCAAGGTATAAACTATATAGTATCTCCAGACAGGTTTACATAATTCTAAGCAATTTGGACCAGAATGCCGCTCCGGGAATGAACACATTTCGCATTTCTCTGCATAAAATATCACAAAAGGCTTGACAAAACGAAAAACAGCCGATATAATAAGTTCAAATTTTACAAATGAAATCCTTCGAGCAAAGGCAAGTAGCAGACACGGCGGTGGAACAGAGAGTTCGGCAGTGGTGAGAGCCGGCCCATACGATGGCTGTGAATGGATTTGTGAGGAGCGCAGTGAAAGGGGTTTTCCCGAGTATCTGTCGACGCGTTCCGCGCGTTACAGCGGTAGGGTATTCATGCGTACCAGTGCGGCGTACCTGACTTTTGTATTGCGGCGCAGTATCGCAGTGTACCCGTTTTGAGGGGAACGGTTTCCGTTCCTGAAGCAAGGGTGGCACAACGAGCCCATCGTCCCTGTTTAGGGGACGGTGGGCTTTTTTATATGCCTGTATTTCTGGAAAGGGAGATTTGAATGATGCTGTATCCGCCGATTGAGACCGTACAAGATCTTTTGAAAACGTACCGCACGGTTCCCGTCTTTTTCAGTGCGCTGACAGATTTCCAAACCCCTGTGGGTATCTTCGCGGCACTGAAAGGAAATTCGAAAAACTGCTTTCTGCTGGAAAGCGCGGAACAGCCGGAACGCCGGGGGCGCTATTCATTCATTGGCATTAACCCAACGGCAGAAATCACCGTGCGCGGCCGTGAGGCGGCCGTAAAGGAAGGCGGCATTTGTCAAAAAGAAAAGATCGGTGACCCAGCCGCCTTCCTGACGGGCATACTGGAGCCGCACCATTCCCCCCGCTTTGCCGGGTATCCGCGCTTTACGGGCGGGTTTGTGGGATATTTCGGTTACGATATGCTGCGGGCGCGGGAAAAGAAGCTCGGCCCTCCCCCGCCGGACGACCTCGGCATGCCGGACTGTGTCCTGCACCGGTACGACGAAATTGTTGCGCTGGATCATCTCAGCGGAAAAACCTACATCATCCAACACATTTCGGCAGGCGCGGACGTGGAAAGTCAATACCGAAAATGTGAAAAGCACGCAGAGGAACTGACTGACCAAATCCGGCGGGGCAGCCATGAAGCCCAAAAAACCGCAAAACTGGCCGGCCGGCTAAAAATCCGGCCGAATGTCTCAGAAAAAGGATATGCGCAGATGGTTGAAACCGTAAAAAAGCATATCCGCGCAGGGGACATCTTTCAGGCAGTTCCATCGCGCCGCTTTGAAGTGACAGATCCACCGGATGCTTTCTCGGTTTACCGGGTCCTGCGTGCTACAAACCCTTCTCCATACCTGTATTATTTTCAGGCCCCAGACTACCAGATATGCGGTGCCTCGCCGGAAATGCTGATCCGCGTAGAGAATGGGACCGTAACCAGCCGTCCGATCGCAGGTACATCGTCCCGCGGAAAAAGCGAAGCGGAGGACAAAAAGCTGGAACAGGAACTTCTTTCTGACGAGAAAGAACGTGCCGAACACACCATGCTGGTCGACCTGGGGCGCAACGACGTGGGACGTGTCTGCAAATTCGGTACAGTGAAAGTCCGCGGCTTCATGCACGTGGAACGGGCCTCGAAGGTCATGCATTTGGTCAGTGAAGTTTCCGGTAAACTGAGAAAAGATGAAACTGCCGCCGGAGCCCTGCTCGCCGCCCTGCCGGCAGGAACGCTTTCCGGTGCACCGAAAATTCGCGCCATGCAGATTATCGACGACCTGGAGCCTGTAAAACGCGGTATGTACGGCGGAGCTATCGGATACTTGGGCTACGACGGAAACATTGATACCTGCATTGCGATTCGAACGGCACTGTTCCGGCACGGGAAAGCCTATGTGCAGGCTGGCGCGGGAATTGTAGCCGACAGCGTCCCTGAAAAAGAATGCCGGGAAACCGAAAACAAAGCGCGGGCCGTGCTCGACGCAATCCGAAAGGCGGCGGAACTATGATTCTCCTTCTGGATAATTACGACAGCTTTACCTATAACCTCTGCCAGCGTGTAGGGATGTTTTACCCGGACATCCGCGTCGTGCGAAGCGACGAAATCACACCGGAAGAAATCGAGGCGGTAAAACCGGAGGCCCTGCTGATCTCGCCGGGGCCCGGCTACCCCAGAAATGCAGGTATTTCCGTGGAAGCTGTACGGCGGCTGAGCGGCAAGATTCCCATTCTGGGGGTGTGCCTCGGCCACCAGTCTATAGGAGAGGCGTTCGGTGGAAAAACCGTTCCGGCCGCACATCTGATGCATGGCAAGGCCAGCCCTATCCTGCTTGACCCGGAATGTCCGCTGTTCCGCGGCCTGCCGGAAGAGATCCGGGCGGCCCGCTACCATTCTCTGATTCTTGACCGCACTTCCCTGCCCGCCTGCCTGAAAGTTATCGCACGCGACGCGGACGGACAGATTATGGGCATCCAGCACCGGACCAACCCCACCTTTGGACTGCAATTTCACCCGGAATCCGTTATGACTCCAAGCGGAGACCGGATCTTATATAATTTTTTAAGAGAGGTGTGCAAATTGAAAACAATATCTGTTGCTCCGCCGATCCCAGCGGAAAAAAGAGTCGGCCTGAAACCGTTTCTTGCGAAAGTTGTAAACGGCAGAAACCTAACCGAAACGGAAGCCCGCGACGCCATGGACTACATCATGAGCGACGAAGCCACTGATTCACAGATTGCCGCATTCATCACGGCCCTGCGCATGAAAGGCGAAACCATTGAGGAAATTACCGGATTTGCCAAACTGATGCGGGAAAAGGCGACGCCGGTTCCGATTTCTCCCGCGGCAGTCGATATCGTCGGGACAGGCGGTGATCTGGCCGGCAGCTTCAACATCTCCACCACGGCAGCATTTGTGGCGGCAGGCGCGGGCCTGCGCGTAGCCAAGCACGGCAACCGCAGCGTTTCCAGCAAAAGCGGTGCGGCAGACGTTCTGGAGGCACTTGGTGTGAATATTTCCATCACTCCCGAACAAGCCGCCCAGTGCATGGATGAATGCGGCATGACGTTCCTGTTTGCGCAGCGTTACCACGGTTCTATGCGGTTCGCCGCCGGACCGCGCCGGGAAACCGGCCTGCGCACCGTATTCAACATTCTCGGTCCGCTTGCCAACCCTGCGCACGCTGAAGGAATGCTTCTGGGCGTTTACGATGAATCCTTGCTGGAACCACTGGCACAAGTCCTGCAAAATCTCGGTGTGAAAAGCGCTATGCTGGTCCACGGAGATGACGGCCTCGATGAAATCAGCATTTCCGCAAAAACCTCCGTCTGTGAAATAAGGAACGGCAAAACGATTCGCTATAAGCTGAACCCGGCGGACTATGGGTTCCCGCCCGCTAAAAAATCGGACGTCACCGGCGGAACGGCACAGGATAACGCAAAAATCACACTGGACATTTTAAACGGCCAAAAAGGTCCGAAACGCGATATTGTGGTGCTGAATGCAGGCTGCGCCCTGTACATTGGTAAAACAGCGGAAACTATCCAGCGCGGCATCAGCCTTGCTGAACATTCCATTGACAGCGGCGCGGCGCTGGAAAAGCTGAATGAACTGAAAGAACTGAGCAGTCGGTTTGCGGGGACACAGCCGTGATCCTGGATGAAATTGCGCACAGGCGCCGGCAGCAGCTCCAGCGGGAAATGGCTGCCGTTCCGCTAGCTGCCGTAAAACAGGCGGCTCGGGAAACGGCACCGCCCAAGGACTTTGCCGCCACGCTGAAAAAGAACGGCCTTTCGGTTATCGCGGAAGTTAAAAAGGCGTCGCCGTCCAAGGGGCTCATCTGCCCGGACTTTCATCCGGCTGAAATTGCAAAGCGTTATCAGGCGGCGGGAGCCGACGCGGTTTCTGTCTTAACTGAGGAAGCGTATTTTCAGGGTTCTTCGAAAATTCTAAGGCAGGTGCGCGCGGCGGTTTCGCTCCCCATCCTGCGCAAGGACTTCATTCTCCATCCCTACCAGATCTATGAAGCGAGAGCGCTGGGAGCGGACGCGGTTCTGCTGATCGCCGCCCTTCTGGACGACAGCGCGCTGGCGGAACTTAAAAATCTGGCGGATTCTCTGGGGCTGGCAAGCCTGATGGAAACACACAATGAAAAGGAACTTGACCGGGTCCTTCGGGCAGGTGCATCCCTCATAGGCGTAAACAACCGCGACCTGAAAACCTTCTGCATTGATCCGGACACTACGGCGCGCCTGGCGAAACGGGTGCCGGCCGGATGCACGCTGGTTTCGGAAAGCGGTATCGCCTCCCGCGCTGACATGGAAACAGCGGAACGTTCGGGCGCAGATGCCGTCCTGATCGGAGAAACGCTGATGCGCAGTGACGATCCGGCTGCAACGCTGCGGGAACTGCGGGGTGAAACATGAAAGTCAAACTGTGCGGAATCCGGAGACCGGAGGACGTTGCTTACCTGAACGAATTCCAGCCGGACTACGCCGGGTTCGTATTCGCCGGGACAAAGAGGCGCATTGCACCGGAAACGGCAGCCGCTCTCGCTCAAAATCTGGACTCCGGTATTCAAAAAGCGGGCGTATTCGTCAATGAAGCGCCTGAATCTGCTGCACGGACGGCAAAACTTGCCGGATTAGACGCCGTACAGCTCCACGGGGACGAATCAGCGGATTATATTGCGGCTCTGCGCCGCCTCCTCCCCGGCGTCTCAGTCTGGAAGGCCGTGCGCGTCCGGGACCGCAGCAGCATTCCAAATGCACAGAAACTGGGGGCAGACCTCCTGCTGCTGGACAGCTTTTCCCCCACAGAGAACGGCGGAACCGGGCAGACGGCAAACTTCGGGCTTATCCGTGAAGCCAACCTAACCGAACCATATTTTTTGGCCGGCGGGCTGAACGCAGGCAATCTGGCACATCTGATACGGGAATTTTCTCCATACGGCGTAGATATATCCAGCGGCATTGAAACTGGCGGCGTGAAAGACCGCCGCAAAATTGAACAAATCATGCGGATTCTAAGAAAAGGATCCGGAAAGGCGGGATGACCATGCAAAAAGTTGGAAGATACGGCGAATACGGCGGCCAGTACGTCCCTGAAACACTAATGAACGCCGTCCACGACCTGGAGGCAGCTTACGAAAAATACAGACATGACCCGGAGTTTTTGGATGAGCTTCACCGGCTGTACCGTGAATACGCGAACCGGCCTTCTATGCTTTATTACGCAAGGCGAATGACGGAAGACCTTGGCGGCGCAAAAATTTACCTGAAGCGTGAAGACCTGAACCACACGGGCGCGCATAAGATCAACAACGTGCTCGGCCAGATCCTCCTTGCCAAACGGATGGGCAAAAAACGTGTAATTGCCGAAACCGGCGCGGGCCAGCACGGTGTTGCCACAGCCACGGCAGCGGCGCTGTTCAACATGGACTGCGAGGTTTTCATGGGCGTGAAGGACATGGAACGCCAGTCGATGAATGTCTACCGGATGAAACTGCTTGGTGCGAAAGTAACGGGTGTGGAATCCGGAACCGGAACGCTGAAAGATGCGATCAATGAAGCTATGCGTGACTGGGCAACCAACGTGGACGATACCTATTATTTAATCGGTTCGGTTATGGGACCCCATCCGTACCCTATGATGGTACGCGATTTTCAGAAAGTAATCGGGGAAGAAATCAAAAGCCAGCTGCAGGAACGTGAAGGCAGGCTGCCGGACTGTGTGATTGCCTGTGTGGGCGGCGGCTCCAACGCAATGGGCGCATTCTATGATTTCATCCCGGACAAAAATGTACGCCTTGTAGGGGCAGAAGCCGCCGGGAAAGGCGTTGACACAGCCCTGCACGCCGCAACGATTGCAAAAGGAACACCGGGAATTTTTCACGGCATGAAATCGCTCTTTTTACAAAATGACGAAGGGCAGATCGCACCGGTCTATTCCATCTCCGCCGGACTGGACTATCCAGGTATCGGGCCGGAACATGCCGAACTGCACCGCACCGGCCGGGCGGAATATGTCGCCATCACAGACGAAGAAGCAGTACAGGCGTTTGAATACCTCTCTCGTATGGAAGGGATCATTCCGGCGATTGAGTCGGCACACGCTGTCTCCGCCGCCATGAAAATAGCGCCGCACATGAAAAAAGATCAAATTATTGTCATAAATCTTTCGGGACGAGGCGACAAAGACGTTGCATCCATTGCTAAATATAGGGGGGTACCATTGAATGAATCGGATTGAACGAAAATTCGCCTCTTTGGAGGAGCGCGGAGAAAAGGCTCTAATTCCGTTTGTAACGGCAGGTGATCCGAATCTTGAGACAACCGAAAAGCTGGTTCCCGCCATGCTGAAGGCAGGAGCCGATCTCGTGGAAATCGGCGTGCCGTTTTCTGACCCAATTGCCGAGGGACCAGTTATTCAAAAAGCCAGCAAGCGTGCTCTGGACGCAGGTACAACACTGGTTAAAATTTTTGATCTTGTCCGCAGCCTGCGCCGAAAAACCGACGAACCGCTTCTGCTGATGCTGTATATAAACTGCATCTTCCGCTTCGGAACAGAACGTTTTTTCCAGCTTTGCGCTGAAACAGGCATAGACGGTGTAATTGTGCCTGATCTGCCTTATGAGGAGCGGGAAGAAATTCAGGGAACAGCGGAGCAATACGGTGTGATACCCATCCGCATGATCGCTCCGACTTCCCGCGAACGAATCGCCATGATCGCAGCCGGTGCAAAAGGATTCCTGTACTGCGTTTCTTCCACCGGTGTAACTGGAATGCGGAGCAGGTTTACAACCAATTTTCAGGAGTTTTTCGGCAATATAAAAAAATATGCAGAAATTCCGGCAGCTGTCGGTTTCGGGATTTCCTCCCCGGAACAGGCTAAACAAATGGCTTCATATTGCGACGGAGTGATCGTTGGCAGCGCAATCGTTGATATTGTAGCGCGGGAACGTGAAAACTCAGTTCCTAAAGTCGCTGATTTTGTTACATCACTGAAAAGAGTAATTACCAAATAGAATTTTTTTCATGCCGCTCTGTAAAAAGGGCGGCATTTCTCGTATTGATTTGCAATCTTCTGAATATTATAATAAAAGGACAAAGAAATCTCGCGTCAATTTTACGAAATCGGAGAGTGTTTTCACATGGATAGGTCTGTTTACAAAATTCTTGGAATCATTTTGCTGATAGCAAACAATATTTTTTGGGCAGCCACTATGGGAAATAAAATTTTTACCTGCTTGATGGTGCTGGCAAACCTGATTGTCATCTGTTATTGTTTCTTCCTTTCCCAGGAACGGAATGACGAAAAGGCTGGATTTTCCACTCCCACAATGAAGGAAAGTTTCAAAAAATGATTTTATTAGGGAAAGGCTTGACTTTTCCTCTGTAGTTTTATATAATAGAGAAGCTGTTTTGAGTTATATGCGCTCGTAGCTCAGCTGGATAGAGTACATGACTACGAATCATGGGGTCGCGGGTTCGAATCCCTCCGGGCGCACCACAAGATTGTTTATGAGAAATGGAGAAAGATTGAGTAAAATCTTTCTCTGTTTATCATAGAATCAAATGCTTAATAACTTTTAAGCATTTGATTCTATGATATCTCCCCGGGGCTAGCCGGAGAGAATCATAAAAAGTTCACATCAATACACGTAAAAGCCACCGAGTGGTTTGGTCATCACAGGTTTTCTGTTACTACCGTTATCCTCTTTCATTGCCCCTCATTGGTATGATAAGGTTCGGAAGGTCAGTTAATCGACAAGCGCCTGCTTCCGTTGGCTGCGTGGCTCAACAATACAGTCACCGCTTATATCTTTGAAAAAGCGATGTTACACATTCGAGTGTTGCTTCTTGGGTTGCGCGCAAGGGTAAAGATCCGTATTTACGCATATTGTTTGTTGAATTGTCAAGGTACACCAATTTCTGATTGTCTGTAGTTGAAATATCAGAGCTATCAGGAATACACAATGTAGATACATTGTGGAAAGTGTGGACGGGTGTCCACGATCTTGTCTTTTGCCGGACAGCAAAAAACAAGAGCCTGAACGCAGTTGGGTAAAACTGTTACGTTCGAGGCTCTTCATAGATGTATGTCAACCGCATGCTGAAAGCAAGCGGTAAACAGCCCTGTTAATAGTTTAGGTTGGCCTTCGGAACGTAGTCGGATACGTTTTGATCAGTGTAAAAAATGTGCCGAATTTTTTACAGCTAATCAGACTGTTGATGGGGTTATTTTATTGCTCTGCACATGAGTATAACACTTTAGTTTCTGAAAAGCAATACTGCAAACTATAAATTTGTAAAATATGGGTGACTTTTATGGATAAGAAATATTGTATTGCAACTATTTTCCTGCTTGTCCTGCTAATAATTATTTGGGAATGCCTTAGAGTTGAAAGTCTGCGAGAAAAACTTCAACAATTACAGTCATTGTTTTCACAGAAAGAACAACAATTCAATTCCTTATCTAAAAAATACGATGCTCTAGTGCAAGATAATAACCAGATAAAAGAAAACATGCAACGTAAAAAAAATTTTTCCGAAAAAATACATTTGTTCGAACAAGAAGATCAACAGTACATATTGAAAAACATCAGCAAAATCTATTATGTAAAAAGATCCATTATGAATCAACCCGAGCAAAAGGCATTCTATTTTATGAGTTGTGACCTTTATGGAACATTTCACAGACCTTATTGCATATTTCCACAAGTAAATCTCTCTGCTTTTATCGGAATTTCCAGTCAAATAGAAACTCACAAACGGGATAAGGATTTTAGAGTTCGTAAATTTTTCGATAGTGTATTAAGAAATATCTCATCAAAAAGTGTAGATTTCCTAATTTGCGAATATAGAAGAGCTGTCCCAGAAAAGGGAAATGCTTATTCAAAGTACTTTTATATTCCGCAACTTGTCGTTGAACTAGACGGCCGTTGCCACTATGAATGCTGGGAAGGAGAAACCGAGGGAGATTTAAAGCGTAGGAAGGAAAATGACGCATTTAAAAATATCTTGTTTAGAGAACTCAATCTAAAACTGGAACGAATTGAAAGCAATGAATCCGCAGATATAAAGAAGGAGAAAATCGAACAAATTCTTCAGCAAAATTTATCTCGAACAGTCGGACAAAATGTCCGACTTGAGCCTTTGAAAATTTCAGACAACGGTCTTGGAGGTTAATTCATGCCTACACTCGAATGGATCGGGAAAGAGAAAGTAATTAATTATCACCAAAAAGTACCCTACAGGGTTCTAGAGCGAAAATATAGTTTTGATGAAAAAGGGCAGCACACGAAGGATAATGGCAGCGAGAACATGATTATTCATGGGGATAATCTGGAAGCGCTGAAGGCTCTTCTCCCCCGCTATGAAGGCCGCATAAACTGCATTTACATAGATCCGCCGTATAATACCGGCAATGAAAACTGGGTTTACAATGACAATGTCAATGACCCTAAAATGCGGAAATGGCTTGGACAAGCTGTTGGAAAAGAAGGTGAAGATTTAAGTCGTCATGATAAATGGCTGTGCATGATGTACCCCAGACTGAAACTGCTGCAAAAGTTATTGGCTGATGATGGGGCAATTTTTATCAGCATTGACGACAATGAACAGGCTAATCTGAAACTCATATGTGATGAAATCTTTGGAGCAAATAATTTTGTGGCACAAACTGTTTGGGATCTAGGAACCGGAACACAAGCCGGCTATTTTACAAGAGCGCATGAATATATTCTTGTATATTTTAAATGTAAAGGTCGAGTGAAAAATTTTAGCGGTGGAAACGGAACAATCGAACATTCTGCGCTGAAAAAAATTTCTTACAAAAACCCAGCATCAAATTTTGAATTCCCTGCTGGAACACGTTGGGATGCACAAAATGGTCAAGAGCTTAAACAGTCTTGGGGAAATTCGGAAAAGACCACGCTTGTAAGCGGGAAAATGGTCTGCGATAATGGAACGTTAAAATATCCAGTAGTGCTATCCGCTGGATGGGCAATGAAAGACCAAATGTCATCATGGTTCAATGGAAAACAAACTTACGATTCAAAAGGCCAACATGTAAATGAGTTTTATTTTAATGCAAAAGGTGTTCTTCGATATGTGAAAGAACGTTCGGTGGTAAATCCACCTTCTGTTCTTAGAAATATAGCAAATACCAAAAATGGCAGTGATTTATTAAATAATATTTTGGGGCCAAATGAGATGCCATTTCCGAAGCCCATCGAATTAATCGAATATCTTTTAACGCTTATGTCCAATAAAGATTCTATCATTCTTGATTCCTTCGCTGGTTCAGGTACAACCGCTCATGCAATGTTGAACATGAACAAAGAAGACAATGGCCATCGAAAATTCATTCTTATTGAAATGATGGACTATGCTGAAACAATGACAGCAGAGCGTGTCCGCCGTGTAATTCATGGTTATGACAATGGAAAAACAGTAGTAGAAGGTACCGGTGGAAGTTTCAGTTACTATGAACTTGGTGAACCACTTTTTCTAAAAAATTACATACTAAACGAAAAAATCCCCACTGAAAAAATACGGGAATATGTCTATTTTATGGAAACCAGGCAACCAATTGAAAAAGCTAACCCAGAAGAGCCTTATCTTCTGGGACAAAACAATGGTACAGCCTATTACTTTTATTATGAAAAACAAAGAGTTACTTCTCTGAACCATGCTTTTCTAAACACGTTAAAAACGAAAGCTGAAAACCGAATTATTTACGCGGACTGTTGCTATTTAAGTGAGCAGGAACTGAATCAGCATAATATCACGTTTAAAAAGATTCCGCGCGATATTTCCAGGCTGTAAGGGAGCAAAAAAAGTGGAACTGAAAAAATATCAGAAAAAAGTACTGGATGACCTGGATTCTTATTTGTCTTTTTTAAACCAGGCAGACAATATCAGCACAGCTTATACACTTCATTGGAACAGTCTCGGTGTACGTGTAGGATTTAATGGAATGCCTCCGTATAATGATACCATACCGGGTGTCCCACATGTCTGTTTTAAAGTGCCCACCGGTGGTGGGAAGACTTTTCTTGCTTGCTGTGCCATCCGGCATATTTACGATGCCATGCCAAGCATTAGCCAACGCGTTATTGTATGGCTTGTTCCATCAAATGCCATTTTGGAACAAACTGTCCGTAATTTAGGAAATCCACAGCATCCTTATCACCAGCGTTTACAACAGGATTTTGATGGGAAAATTGTGGTCCTAAACAAAGAACAACTTTTGAATGGGCAAAATTTCACGCCGTCATCGGTAGCCGAACAGGTTTCAGTATGTATTATGAGTTTCGACTCTTTACGCAGTGCAAAAAAAGATGGAAGGAAAGTCTACCAGCAAAATGGTAATCTAAAACAATTTGCTGCTTATTATGACGATCCTTCCATTTTATTAGCAGATACGGATGAAACTGCCCTAATACAAGTCCTTCGATATTTAAATCCTGTGGTTATTGTTGATGAAAGCCATAATGCACAATCAGATTTAAGCGTTGAAATGCTGAATAATCTGAACCCTTGTTTCGTCCTGGACTTAACGGCTACTCCGAAAAGCAATAGCAATGTGATTTCCAGTGTAGATGCAAATAAGTTAAAAGCTGAAGATATGGTGAAATTGCCAGTTGTTGTTTTTAATCGTGCAACAGCACAGGATGTCGTTCTGGATGCCATCAAATTTCGAGGATGTATTGAAGCACAGGCAAAAAATGAACAAGCAACAAGCGGTACATATATTCGGCCCATTGTGCTGTTTCAGGCACAAGCAAAAGGAAATGAAAATAGCACAACATTTGAAAAACTGAAAAGACAACTTGTAGATAAAGGGATTCCTGAGGAACAAATTGCAATAAAAACTGCTGAAATCAATGAATTAAAGAATATAGACTTACAGAGCCCTGAGTGTCCAATCCGGTACATTATTACTATTAACGCGCTAAAAGAAGGGTGGGACTGTCCTTTCGCGTATATTCTTGCTACACTTGCCAACAAATCCAGTGATGTAGACGTACAGCAAATTGTTGGACGTATTTTGCGTCAGCCATATGCACATACTTACACTCAAGACCTTCTTAACACTTCATATGTCTTAACCAGTTCCAACAAATTCTATGAGACTGTTCAAAAGCTAATTGATGGATTAAAATTTGCTGGTTTCTCAAAAAAAGATTACCGACTGGGCAATGCTGCTCCTGATACAGAGCCTGAACAGCCACCCGCCGACACTGCGCAAACTTCTTCAAGCGAAGAGAGTATCTCCAAGGAAGATGTACTATCGAACCTTGATCCGCATGAAGTTCACCAAGCCTTAAATGGTGAAAAAGGGGACTCTGCTGTTGAACGAATGGTGACGGAACAGAAAGCAGCGGTTAAAAGTTATCAACATGAAATTCAGGAACAAGAAAATTCCGGTATGGTTGGTGGTGAATTAGGCAGCATGATGAATCAAATTCAATTTCAGCCATCTGTTGCAGAAACAGCTGAATCTCTTCTTATTCCGCAATTTTGCATTGGCATTGAACCAAATCTGCTTAATAAATATACATTATTAGCAAAAGAGAATTTGTCTGAAGGATTTTCCTTAAACCAGCAACCTGCTGATGTCAATTTTGAAACGACTAAGGGGGATGCTGTTCTCATAGATTTAAAAAAGGGAGACGAAGTTCCTAAGTATAAGCAAATGCAAAACCGCCAATTGAAGTGGTTTGAAAAAAGTCTGTCCCGTAAAGCGCCTGATGATGCTAAGCAGGAATGTGCAAGGGCGCTTACAAATAGTATCAGCGGAAAAAAGAAAAATACAATTCCTGAGCAAGATATTTTTGGCTATGTCTTGCGCGTGCTCAATACGGTAGATGCTAATCAAATATCTATCATTGGAGGCAGTCTCCCTTTTTATGCGACAAAGATTAAAGAACGAATTGACCAATTGGAGGATGAATATCGTCAACAGCTTTTTAAAAAACTATTGATGAGTAAAGAGATCTTTTGCAAACCTACATACAAACTTCCAAAAGTTATTGCACCAACCAAGACAATTGATTCAATTGATAATTCTCTGTATACAGAAGAATTCAACGACATGAATAATTTTGAATTAGAAACTATTAGCCGTGTTAGCAGTTGTGATATTCTCTGGTGGCATCGGATTATTGAGCGAAAGCGTAAACCGGAAACCGAATTTTGTATTAATGGATTTATCAATTATTATCCGGATTTTATGATATATACGAAGAAGAGAAATCTAGTTCTCCTGGAAACAAAAGGTAGTGACCGCGACAATACCAACAGCAAAGAAAAGCTTTATCTTGGTAATGCTTGGGCTAGTTCGTCTGGAGATAAATTTCAACATTTTATGGTATTCGATCAAGATGTCCAGATGGAAGGTTCCTTGACGCTGGATGAATTTATTGGAATTCTGAAAAAGCTGTAAAAAAGTCCGGACATTTTGTCCGAGTTAGTTGAGAAACTTCAACGAAGAAATGCAAGATTTGATAGGAACTACTGTATGAAGCATCTGACCTGTGAAGCATCCATTTTTATTTTGCCGAAAATTCTGTACACTATGGAAAGAAGGAAAACTAAGACATGGCTGTACCGAAATACGATGAATTGATGAAACCTTTACTTGAAGCGGTAAAGGATGGACAGTTGTATAAACTTAAAGATGTTTATACTGTTTTGGCAAAGCAACTGAAATTAGGTCCAGACGATCTTTCTGAAATGCTGCCCAGTGGTAGGCAAACTATTTTCCACAATAGAGTGGGATGGGCAAAAATGTATTTGAAGAAAGCGGGTTTGCTTGATTGTCCAGCCAGAGCTACAATCGTGATTACAGATGCTGGGAAGAAAGTACTTCAAGAGAATGTAAAAAAAATTGATTCAAAGTATTTGGAGAAGTTTCCTTTATTCAGAGATTTTTTATCTACTTCTTCACCCGATAAATCCAGTTTTGAAGAACTAAACAGCGATAAAGCTACTGACCTTACACCGGATGATCAGCTTGAGAACGCATATAAGCAAATCAATGCCAGTCTTGCTTCCGATTTGTTAAGTGAAGTTATGAAGATATCGCCCTATACTTTTGAAAAACTGGTCGTTGATCTTCTCTCAAAAATGGGATATGGTACAGTAGCTTATGGCAGTCATGCAACGTCCGCTTCAGGAGATGACGGTATTGATGGAGTTATCATGGAGGACAAGCTGGGCTTTTCGCTCATATATATACAAGCTAAAGAGTGGACACAGGACAGAATTGTCGGACAACCGGAAATCCAGAGCTTTGTAGGTGCAATTGCCGGAAAGCATGGAGACGGCTTGTTTGTTACGACGGCAAAATTTTCACAGAAGGCAAAGAACTATGCACAAGCACATCACATTATCTTGATTGACGGAGAGAGACTGGCAAACCTTATGATTGAATATAACTTTTGCGTTTCTGTACACAAGACATTTGAAATCAAAGCAATTGATACAGATGCTATAAACGAATATCAGGAGGAATAAGCGATAATTCGCTCAAACATTCTCAACCACATAAAAAGGGAATATGAAGATAAAAGAAATTCGGTTCCTGGATTATGCGTATTGAATCTTCTATTCTTTCAAAGTTTGTAATTACTATCGAGCATAATAATGTCAGTGATTTTGTGAAAGCATAAAAAACCATTGGGACTCCGATAAAATGAATGTCGTTGAAGACATGCAATAAGGAGAAAAACCCAATGGTTTATAGAAAAGATACCATAGTTCTGACGGAATTACCTTGACAATCGAACCAGGAAATTAACCTGGACAAAATGTCTGAGTTGTTTTATTTTCAAAAAGAATATATATATTGTTGTAATTTACTTTTTATCCAAAAGAAATATTTGCTTTCTCAAAAAGTCTTCCTCAGCATCCGTATAACGCTGCAATGTAAATGCTATATCAGTATGTCCTAATAATGCAGCAAGTGCCTTGTAATTCACACCCTTTTCTACCAGTCGGGTAGCGAAAGAATGCCGATAAACATGTGTTGTGATCCAGTTAATCCCGGTTGCCCGTCTCATGCGGTAACTTAGCTTTTGCAAAACAGTTTTGGTTACTGGTTTTTTAATTGTAGAAGTAAAAATGTAATCACAAAAATGAGGACGTTGTTCAATAATTTTCTTTGCTATTGGTAACAGAGGAATGGCACGGATTCCTGCTGATGTTTTACTCATATTTATATGAATTTTTTCACCTGATTGATCGTAATCTTTCCACTGTAAATTGCATAATTCTGAAGCGCGAAGTCCAGTATACAGCAAAAAAATAACGATGTGACCAAGAGGATCTTTTATGGCAGCACTTTCAACTTGCTTTTGTTCAGCATATGTTAAGGCCCTAACTTTTTTTTCGGATGCTCGTTTTGGAATTGTCAAGCAATTTATGGGATTTCTGGAACAATCGTTATTGCGAACTGCGGCATCAAATGCTTCATGAAAGACAGTCCTAACTTTACGAAGTGTTGATTTTGAATATACTAAACTTAGAGTATTAAGTAATTTTTGTATCTCAATTTCTTGAATATCAGTAATTGGTTTAGTCCGATATTCAGGAGCTTGTTTCAAAATCCGTTCTATAGTTCCCTGGTAGCACAGATAAGTATTTGTTGCCCTGCATGGTTTAACATACACTTGTAACCACTCATATAACATTTCTTTAACAGTAATCATTTTTAATTCTCCTTCTAAATTAAAGCATTCTCAACCTGATGGAAGGACACAGGCGGGGAATGATTATGGATTGGTTTCATTTAATTACGGCCTTTTTGCACATTAGAATATTGTCACGGAATAATATTCTAATATACTCTGGTCACTTTTTCAAAAAAGGAAAAAACAAAGTATATTTTACCAGTCTCAATGTTTTGATTACTTTAAGATTTCCGTGCCATCTTGACATAATTTCTCGACTTGGATATAATAATAGTGGTGGCAGGATATCTGCCAAAATGTTTGCCGCTCCCCGACACGCGGCTGATAAATGGCCGGGTCAAAATGTTTGCCGCTCCCCGATATGCGGCTAATAAATGGTCGGGTTAAAATGTTGCTAAGGCCTTATCTTGAAAAAGGTAGGGCCTTAGTTTTTAGGTGGATATCAATGGATAAACAAGGTAAATTTTGTTTTTTAAAAGAACAATATTTTATAGATTTTCCTGATGACAAACTCATGCGGAATAAGGGCACTGTAAATGGCGAAAAGCATAACAGGCCATGTTTTTTCGCATTTCGAGATAATCTTTTCCCCATTTACTGGCTTATCCCCATTTCTTCAAAATTCGATAAGTACTATTCAATTTATTGCAAAAAAGTCAGCCGTTACGGTCAATGCAATACAATCCGATTTGGTACGGTGCTTGGGCAACGATCCGTTTTCTTAATTCAAAATATGTGTCCAGTCACGGAAAATTACATAGAAGAATTCTATATTGATCCGATATCGAAAAAGTACGTCGCAGTTGACAAAAGAACGGAAAAAGATATTATCCATAATGCAAAGAAGGTATTGCAGCTCTACAGACAAGGGAAACCGATCATATTCCCTGATGCCAATAAGATTTACAATAGTTTGATTAAGAAGGAAATTTCTAAGGACCCTAAGCCGGATCTTTCGAAGGAACATACCCCATGGAATGATTACTTAATTCAACTGCATCATGATAAAGAAAAATCAAAAGACTTTACAAATGACAAAGAAGAAGAGCGCTGAATCAGTCAGGAGACAAAATCCTGCTTATTTAGCGCCGTTTTTGGATAAATAGGTATCTGGATTTACCGCGGTATTATTTATCCGAAGCTCGAAGTGACAATGGTTTCCGGTTGAATGGCCGGTATTGCCTACTTTAGCGATTACTTCACCCTGCTGAACCTTTTGCCCTGCCTTCACCAGCAATTTACTGCAATGGCCATAAAGGGTCATAATGTTTCCGCTGTGCTGTATCACAACCACGTTTCCGTATCCGCCGTAGGGAGCGCGGCCAAACTGCGCATATGACACAGTACCAGCCGCCGAAGCATAGATATTCGTCCCGGCTGGCGCGGCGTAATCGATCCCTTTATGAAATTCTCCATTGCTGCTATCGTAACCATAACCACGGGAGATTCTGTAAGTTCCAGTTCGGAGCGGAACAGCAAAACTTCCATTGGATGGCTGAATATAATACCGGAGTACATGGGGAACATAATCCGTGTCGCCGTAATTCTTCCAGCCCTCTTTTTTCGCCATTATCCGGGAAAACTCAGCCGCATTGGTATGAGAATACCCTCCCCGCTCCAGCGCCCAGCGAATATACCCGCCGCCAAAATTGTACCCTTGAAGGGCAAGGCTGATACCGGAAACATCACTTGGGGATTTACATTTTGCTGCCTTTATGCAGCTTGCCAAATATTCCGTTCCAATCCGGATGGAATACGCAGGGTCAGCGATGCTCTCCGGCTTTTTGGGATATCTGTCGTTGAGAAAACATTCACTGCACTGCATAGGATCGTTTCCGCTTCCGCCGCTTTCCTGCTGCATAACAGCTAACACAAGTGGAGCGTAACCGGGTATTCCAAACTGGCTGCAATATTCGGCGGCAGCCGATTGGTATGAAAGGACACTGTCAGAAAGCGTTCCAGCCTGAGAATAAACCGATTGGCTTCCGGCTGCCGTGCCAGAAACAATGGCCATAATTGCGGCCGCGACTATCAATGTACAAAAAATAACCGGAGTAAGCATTACTCCGGCTGCAACAAATATTTTCTTCCATGTGTTATTTTTCATAATCCTGATCCATCTCGATATCCTGCTGCAATTTTTCAAATGCAACCTGATTTTTTACGCTGGTGAAATCCTTTTTCAGCGCTTTTCTTAGGTTGCAAAGTCCTCGATGACTAGAATTACGCTGCGAACTTATGACATTCCAGTCTTTGGTTTTGCCGCGCTGCGGGTGAACCCGGATGGTCTGATCGTAATCCCTCAGTTCCCGCAGGACAGCGTTTCCCATCCGGGTATGGAGATCCCTGATCTTTGTTTTTGTGTAGTTTTTGTACAGCTTCTCTTTGCCAGAGCCATAAACGGACTGTAAAAAACTCTGCTGGCTGTTCAGTTTCTGCATCAGCTCCGAGAGTTCTTTTCGATGGTACAGGCGGATATACCCGTCTGAAAACTTGTCAATCTGCGGCCGCACCGAACTCAAAGCATTCATATTGTATTTCCATAGCCGCCTGTCCGAAGGAAGCTGACGATAGAGGTTCAGAAACGCCCCACGAAGTTTTTCATCCCGGTAAGCTGAGTGACCGCGTTTTTCTGCGACAATATTATTCCGGATGATTTCATTGATTTGTGTCAGCTCCACTGAGCGGTTTACAATACTGTTGACGATCTTAGATTTTACTTTGGCAAAGGTTTTGGGATTCATATTTCCTTTGAACTGCGTCACCTGAATTTTGCTTCCGTCTTTATTTTTGAGAGTGAACTCTTTGCGCTGCCGGGTTGGTGTCGGTTCCACAATAGCAATATGTACATGGATATTATCGGTATTGTAATGGACTGCTGCACTCCAAACGGCAGCTCCTTCCATCTTTTCATCTTTCAGCATTTCCTTCATAGCGATCCGGGACACTTCCCTGATTTTATCTTCGTCCAGCATTCCAGTCCTGCTGTCGTACAGACCGTATTTTTCTAAAAATTCGTTCGTAAAACTTATTACCTGCTGCCACATGGGGCTTCTATTTTTTTGGGCTTTCAGAAACTGTTCCTTCAGTGTTTGTTTGTCGTCCTGTGACAGAGCATCTTTTGTAGCCGTAAACAAAGAGGAAACCTGTTCTGATTCCGGGTTAAACCCTGGTGAACATTTTTTCCCGTTGTCCATGTACTCAGTGTAAACAGAATAGAGCGGATATGCTGCACTGCGGACAGCGTTCGTCCGATCAATATAGTTGATGTATTCTGAAAATTTTTTCTCGGAAAAGACATACCGCGACTTAAAAATAACGTCTGGTGTTACTTTTTCCTGCATTTTGCATCACCCTCAAATGATCAGGTCATCTTCTGTGATCTCGGCCCGTTCTGAATCCTTTTGGGCCGGCAGAACGGAGGAGAGGCCTTTTTCTTTTGTATTTGATTTTACACCGGCGCGGTTCAGCTTTCGCTGGCGGAATTCCGCAATGCGTTCCTTTTCAATTTTCTTTGCCTCCGCAAGCTGCGGCGTATCGTCTTTAATCAGTGACGTATACTGCTGGTATCCCAGCAATGTGTTCAGTAAGAGGATGATGATGTCACTGTTCCGGTCTGCATTATTGGTGCCGAGCCGGATCCGGGTAAGCGTGTCAGACAGTGCATCTTTGAGTTCATGCGCAACCTGTTTGGCAAGCTCATGGACAATCAGTTCTGTTGCAGGGATGTCGTTACGGTGGGTAAAGCGATCAACTATTTCTGAAAGAGCCGCCGTCAAAGTCGGCAAATGGTTTTCATCACGATACTTTTCCAAAGACGTAATTGTGGAACCGTCGAGTAAAAATTCTTTTCTATGCTTCATCTTTATCCACCAGCAATCTCTGTATTTTTTCCATGATGATGCTGTTTTGCTGTATCACTTTCAGGTTCCGATCCAAAATAACTTCATATTGCTTTTGATAGTTCCGGAATTCTTCGAGTGCAGCATAGTTATTGATTAGATTGACAAGGAAAAAATTTCGGGAAACGCCCTGCTTCCTTGCCAGTTCGTCGATTTTCTGTACTGCGGCAGGTTCAACCCCGCGTGCTTTGATTTCCATTTTTGCTTACTCCTTTGCACTTTTTTTATTGTAGATCCCCGCGCAGCGGCCGGCCGGTTTTACCCACGGGAGGCGAAGCCTTCTTGGGGGGTAAAGAGCATAAGGGGATTCTGTCCCCACCTATGGTGTGGAGTTAGGCAAAGCCTAACGAATCAGTGGGGACACTAAAATCCGCGAATCCGTATATTCCTACACATGATTTCCGCATGAATTCCGTATACTCAAAATCTTTTTTTAACCGGTTTTTTTCTGATTTTCTACTTTTTTTTCGGAAGAAATGGAATCCGATGTTTCAGGTTCCATGAAGCGGCCGCTCTTTGTATCTTTCCATTTCTGTTGAAGTTTTTTAAGTTTTTCCTTCCGGGTTTTAATCTCTGACTGGCAACCGGAGATATCGTTTTTTAGATTGCCAATCTGTGAGTCCTTATTTTCAATGGCCGAATTGGACTCCTTAATTTCGTCTGAGGTCTGATATTTCTGGTTCTCTTTTAAAGCGGAAATGTCGAATTCCAATTGTTTAATCTCCAAATTTGCGCCGTCAATTTTCTGATCCAACTTAGAAATTTGATTCTTGTTTTCAGTAATCTGGCTGTCAATCGACTGAAGAGAATAAAATAGTTTTGTTTGGGATTTTAGCGAAGAATTTATTTTTACTTTGCGGATATCACAGAGAAAATTTGCTCCTTCCCCTGCTGCGGGAATGCTGGACAGCGAACTGGCCAAATCGGTATCCGGATCCCGGCCGTCAATCCAGAGCGACACAACATTCCATTTCTGCGGGACATTCGTAAAACGGATAACAAGCAGCCCGTTGTTGCAGTAGGCGACGGAAACCGGCAGGGATGTCAGCCGGTTGGTGTCTGTATGCGCAACGGGAAAAAATTTCTCATCCTGCATACCGTCTGAATTCTCAATTCTGAAGGTTGCTTCCATGTAATTTTCACCGGGATTGTATTCCCAGTCTTTCAAAACCAGTGTGACCCCATCCGTTGTATTCCTTTCAGTACCAAACGCACTGTTTTCAATTCTGGCATCATTGGGAAGCCAAAGTCTGCTGGTCAGAAAGGCCACCATCAAGCAGGAGAACAAGATCAGAAAACCACGATATTTCAGATTGACATTTTCCGCCGTCCATTTTTTGAAACGGTCAATTCCATTCATTGTCATGCACCGCCCTGAAACAATTCTTTTTCCTGCTGTGTTATGTGAATGTATGTGTGAAGAATATCATCCCCGGTTGAAAGGAAACATTCGCCTTGCTGGAAACGGGGAATTTGTTTCAGCTGGCTTTCTGTAAGCCGGTCTCCGAAAATTGTACGCAGAATATCACGGCAGTTCGATTCCTGCTGCATGATGAATTTGTACTGGGTCAGTTCAAATAGAGTTTTTAGTTTTTCAACGGCTTCACTGTCGTTATTCTGCGGTGCAAAGTCACGGATAGACTGGCTGGCCATTGTAAGGCCGGTAAAATATTTTCTGCCTTCGCGCACAATTCCGATCATGTAATCGAGGGCAAGAGGGTTCCGTGTGTTGATAAACTTATGTGCTTCGTCAACCATCAGGAGCAGCTTCGGAATGTCGCAGATTGGCGTCCCTGTTTCATACATTTGTTTGCTGGGAACACCGATCCGGATCATATCGTCGAACATCAGAGACATAATGTTGAATAACAGCGCATTGAAGATTTCCGGTTTTAAAGTGCTGACATTCTGAACGTTGAAAACGATGATCTGTCTGCCGGAAAGGTTCGGAATGGAAGTATGCCCATTAAACATTTTTCCGTAGCTGTGTACCAGATTGCTGAGTGTAAGTTCAATGTTCTCCAAACGCCTCCAGCGCGACGGAGAAAGATTCCGGTTTACTTTTCCCTCTTCAAAATCTTCATACAGGCTGCTGCGGACAAGAGCAAGCAGATCATCAAAAGTTGGGTATGCTTCCGGCGGAAGGCCTGTAATGTGCTGCGGCTGATCCGCATTGCTGATCCACAGCCCTTTCACTTCATACAGCCGGCGGACATACTCTTCAAATTCATTCCGTTCGGATTCATCCGCCGTTGGGCAGAGATATTTATACAGGGAGTTCATTTTTGACAGGTGGTTTGCAAAGCTGATGGATTCATCTTCAGCTGTTTTAAAGACTTCCAGGTAGTTAATGATGCCGGAACTCCCGTCAAGGGTAATGATTGTTCCGCCAAGTTTTTTGGCAAGCGGTCCGAATTCCCCGGTCACATCAATCAGACGGATAAAGTTTCCGATTATCGCGTTGATTTTAAACATCAGCTTCATCAGTGTTGACTTGCCGCTTCCCTTTTTACCGACAATTAAAGTATCATAGGAAAGGCGGCTGAGTGTTTTGCGGAACTGGTCGAAAATAATGTTGCCGCCTGTAGAAGAAGTTCCCAGAGGAAAGCCATCCGGGTCATCCAGCTGTTCAAAATTAAATGGATAACCGCCTGCCAGGGAAAATGCGGGAATCGGGTTCCCAACCCGTTTATTCCGCTCCTTTACTTGTTCGTGGTAAGGCTGAAAGAGGGCCTTGTACATAAATTCCGTCTCGTTGAGGAATACAGCGCAGCGGTAATCATCGCTTTCAAGCGTGCTGATAACCTTCCCAACCCGATTATCGACTTCTGCCTTCGTCCGGCCGGCCACATACAGCCGGCATTGAATCAGCTTAATTGCCTCACCTACTGTTTTCACAGAGGTCAGCATGTTTTTCAGCAGTTTGTAGTTATTCTCTGCTTCGATTCTCGTACCGTCGTCCTTTGCATGTTCGTATCTCACTTCCAATTCGGTTAAAGAATGGATAATATCATCCTGTGCATCACCGCTCTGCTCCGTAGCGACATCCAGAACAGAATAGACCCCTTCGATATCCATAAGTTCAGTCAGCCAGAAGTCCCCGGCCTGCCCCGGATATTCATATACCATAATGCAGGAAACATACCCATCTCCCGTTTTTATGTACCGTTCATCATCCAGCTTCAGGTTCCCCTGAGGCTGGATTTTTGATATCAGCACCGGATTATACAGCTCTTGAACTGCCTGCTGCTCTTTTTGTTTCCAGAACATTTCAATATCCCTTCTAAACCTTAATCTGTTTATTCATGTTGTTCAGCTGGAACAGAATATTCTCTTTTTTCTCCGCACTGATTGGGTCAACATGAAAGTAAGCGTTGTTCCGCAGTAACTTTAAACGCTCCATATACTGGCGCTTATCTTTTGCAAAGACCATCAGAAATGCTTGACGGTCAGTTGTTGTCTGTTCCAGCGCTTTCAGCGCTTCCAGTTGTTCCTGAAGAAAATCCTGGTACTTTTCCAGTTCCGGCTTTTTCAGCTTTGCTAACAAAAACTTCTGCTGCTGGCGCGTGTTGGTTGGATAATTCATGCCGATTATTTTGAAATCATCCGTGTATTTCTGCAAGAACTTTGCGTTCTCATATACCATATTTTCAATTTCTTCATCGGAAGCATCATAGAATGAACGTCCCCGGATCTGAAACAGATTGATAATGGAATTTCGATCTGTGAGGAAAAATTTATTCTGTCTATCGTATTCCCTTACGGGAAAGACCGATAGAATTTTTTTCCGATCTGGCTGCCGCGCAGGAGGTTTTTGTTTTTGATGCCGGTGAATGGTCTTCAGATCCTTCTTTTTGGTATTTTGCTGTTTCTTTCGTTCGGTGCTTAGCTGTTTCAGCTCTTCGCGGTGTTCTTTTACCTTCTGCTGGTATTCTCGATCCTGCTGCTTCAGTTGCTGCCGTTCTTCTTTAGTCAGCACGGGTATCTGCCTCCTGTACATGATTGACGGAATAATGAGTTTGACAGTCCTTGTCCAGCATCAGCCAAATAGCTTCCCAGTTCCGCTTCCGGGGATTACCCGGCGCAGGCTGGATCAGGAACCAGCTGCTCAGAGCCGCCGTAATCCAATAAGGGGCCACAAACCAGGTGTGGACACAGCCCTTGAACATGAGAAATGTTCCCAAAAGGATGGACAGCGTAACAACATCTTTCCACCAGATGCAGGGATGGTCAAAAATTTTATATTCTTCTTTCAGCTTTTTTGGGATCTGATAAATCATTACGTATCACTCCGTTCCTTTTCCTGATTGTATTTCCGTTCTGTCCGTGGTTTCTTTGCAGGGCCTGTTTCCAGATGGTTCTGGGCATTCTCAGCACGGATATCCTGTTTGACCTCACGTACAGCACGGTGATGGCCCATACTGCCGTTATCCTGCATTTTCTGGTAGGCCTGCTGTTCAATACCAACTTTCTTGTCCCCGTGCGCCATCATGCTGCCGCGTGTCAGCGAATATACATGACGGGCAGTTTGATACGCGCCGGAGTTTTTCACGCCCCGTGCCATCCCGGAACGGAAGTATCCGCCCAGCGTATCGGATTGGACACCGGTGCTGGAGGTACCTTTGCCATACATTTCTGCGGCATTTTCCCCGTTTCTGTCGGAAACGCCAGCCTTGGAATTTTCCGACTGGGGCGGAACCGTCTCCTGTGCAGCTTTTGTTTTGGATGATGTACTTTTGCTGTTGCCGGGATAATCGTTTTTTCCATTGCCGGCCTGAGATCGTCCATCCGTGGCTTCCGGATTTTCTCCTCCTTTGCGCGCGGCAGTGGCTTTTACTGCTGCCGCGCCGGAAGCAGCGCCCGATACGGCACCAGCCATGCCGCTTCGGACAGCAGAAACCCTTTGATTGTTATCTGCTGCCCCTTTTCCTACGCCGGCTGCAATCCCACCGACACCGCCTGCAACTCTTCCAGCGCCCCTGATTACATGGCGGGCGGTTCCGGCGATTCCTCCGGCCCGCATGGCATTCAGGGCGTTTTGGCCGCCCAGAGCAGCAATTCCTCCAGTCACTATGCTTCCAGCCGCTTTCATGCCGTAGATAGTCCTTACGGCGCTGTGTATCCCCGCGTCTATTCCGAACAGCTGCTCGAAAAGGTTAGGTCCGTCAATGACAGCCCAGGCTAAAGCGACCATCAGCAGTACATGCAGGAACGGGTTGCTCACGTTTGAAATAAAGGACATGCCGAGAAGATAAAGCTGAAGCATAAAAAAAACAGAAAAGAGGGTTACAAAGGTAGAAAGAAGCATTTGGAGGCACTTCCGAACCCTCTGTGCCGTTACAATATCAAGCAGCGCCAGACATTGGGCCATTGTCTGATGGATGGCCAGTTCATACAGAAGCCTGGCTATTTTAATTCCGCTCAGGATCAGGGCAAATGCAGTGATCAGAAGCGTGCTGATTATGGTAAACCAGTCGATACTCCAGCGATAGTAATATTCAGAAAAAATCGGAATATTGATGAACCCGAAAGTCCCGTTTCCAAGCCCTGTCAAAGACTGCTTGCCATCATGGTCAGATGTCACCTTGTTCTTCCATACATCCGGGTGCTTCATATCATCCGGGTTGACAAGCTCCGTGGGGTTAATAGAAATAATCCCGGAAGCGTCGGATTTTTTTTGATAGAAGTTTTTAGTTTTTAAAACGGTGCTTTTAAAATTTTCAGTATCATAGAGAGTATTGTCCGTTACGTTATTGACCAGGATCCGGTCGGACAGAAGTTCCGTACCGTTCCCTGAATTGCTGTCCAGAAAAGCTATCGCCTGATCGGTAAGGTTATATGCCGCTGACAGAAATGAAGGAAGGCCAACAACAATGACAAGCCCAACAGCAAAGTTTCCCGCGATTGTAGCGAAATTCTGCGGTTTGATTATGCTCAGGATCCCAATAAACAGGATAACCAGGACAAAAAGGGCCACTGTAATTGGAAGGATTTTTTCCTTTTCCAGTTTAACGACGCCGTCGGAAGTAAAAAAGCCTCCGATTGTACCATTGATATCATAAATGACACTTTCGATTCCTCTAACCAACCAGTACAGTCCCGTAATGATGCCCCACCCAAGCTGGCGCATAATATTGGACAGAACGCTGTTGGATTCTAAATGGAACTGCTGCAAAATGGAAATTACCTTTTTGGAATCGCCGCTGGCATCCGCAAAAGCATGAACTGGGGCTTGTAACAGGCAGAGTGCGGAAATCCAGAAAAGAATTCGCATTCCCTTTTTAGATTTCACGATTTTCCCCCCTTTCAGGTCCATCCAATACGGTATAAATATCATCAAAGGTGTGCTGTGAGATTTTTTCTTTATCGAGCAGGTCCTGAAGCACACTGTCAAACTGAGTCATTGTCATGGAAAAGTCAATGGAATCCGGATCGAATTTTTCCTGAGATAAGAATTTAAGAATTTGTTCTTTTTGCGCCTTTGAAAGCCGTTCCTGCAAAGGCGGATCAAACGGCAATGCTTTTTCTTCCACCACTTTCGGCCCGGCAGCCTCCATACCTGGTGAATAGAGAATATCTTCAAGCGAGATTTTCCTGTGGCAGCATGTGTCGGCAATGTTCAAAGACTGGAACGACGCTTCCGGAAAATCATCAGAAAGATATTCATAGCTGTATTTCATGGAGGTTTTTCCGTGGTTGAAAATGGGGTTCGGATGAACTTCACGGCCTTTCAAGTCTGTCCTTTTGGTAACCCGGACAACGACGCTTTCACCGGGTTTCAGTTCCATAAGGTCATTGGGGTTCAGTAGTGGTTTGGTGTCTGCTTGTTCCGAGATGTGCTTATTAAGGGACAGGCTGCGGTCACCGTGGCGGGAAAATTCCGTTGTGGTCTTATTGCCAATTAGAGCAGAAAACTGTTTGGCAGTGTCTCCGCTGATGGATAGCAGATAAATCTGGTTGCCGCAGGCCTGAAGGATGGATTTCCCGTCCTGCTCTCCATACAGGTGATATATCTGCGAATACGACTGAATGATCAGGTCAAAACGGATATTTCTACCCAGGCAGACACTGAGAATATGCGCCATTTCTGGTATTGGGGTGATATTTCCGAATTCGTCTAGGAGGAATACAACTTCCCGGGGACATTTCCCGCCCGTCATGGAACACCGTTTGGAAAGAACGTAGTACAGCTGGCTGATAAAAATAGTGGCAAGGAATTGATTGGAATTGTCGTAATCCGGTAAGACGAGGAAAACAGCTGAAGGACGTTTCAGGTTAAATCCTATGTCTTCCAGAGTTACTGTGTTTTTGGACGTCATTTTTGCAACAGGCTCCATGGTGAATTTAATTAACTGGGAAAGGGTATTTGCAAAGATATTGCCTTTTGTTTTGCCTGCGGCGAATGCAACAGAAGCATATTGGATCCTGGCAATATCACTAAGTCCCCTTTTTAAGAAGAAAAAATCGAGCAGGCTCCTGCCGTGCGGATCCGTTTCTCCAAGGTCGACCAGCAAGCGGGCAACGGAGTACATGTTGATTTTGTCATACCATTTTTGTTTGTCTTCCGGCTTTTCACATTTATCCGCTTCTGCACAGCAGTCAGCCAGCACTGCGAGGATTAGGGCATTGGTTAGGGCGATACTCCAATTTTCCCATGTCTTGTCTTTTGAGTTTGGGTCATGGAATAGAATATAGGAAAGGGTATTGGCCAAAAGCTGTGCTTCCGGCCGATTGCCCTTCAGATAGGCATCCAATACTAATTGCAGAGGGTTGTAGGACAGGCCCATGAAATTCATCAGGTCAAATACCTGAACATCATAGCCTCGGTCTTTCAGCGTTTTCATGGAAGCCGCCGAAAGTTCGCCTTTTGGATCGCAGATGATCATACTGGCTTGTTTTTTTGCACGGCTGTAAATATCAATGGCGGGAATCCCTTCAATCTGAGTTTTGCCGCTCCGCGTCGTGCCAATAATCAGGTTGTTTACGGGACTGTCATCAATAAAGATCCGATCCCGATACCTTGCAACTGGGAAACCGCCCGAACCGGCAAAGTGGTCTTCTTTTTCTGGTACACTGCGAAATTCACGTTTCAGCTCCCGGACAGTCATAAACCTTCGGTGTCCCTTGCTGTTGCTGTTTGAAACCGGTGTCAGGTTAATTTTCATAAGGTATCCAAGACGCACCCCGAACGGCACAGACAGCATGATGCTGAATATATACCACCATTTCATTTTCTGCCAGTCAAAGAAAAACGGGTTTGGAAACAGAAAATCCCCCTTTGATGTCAGCCCTCCGGCTTTCAGGCATCCACGGAGATATTCCCAGTAATCCACAGTCAGGGAACCGGCAAAATTCAGCAGGACCATCATTGCAAAACAGGCAAGGAATCCCATAAGAATAACGACAGGCGTCAGGGACAGGAAGCGCTGGGTCTTCATCCGAAAATTATCCATACTGCACCACCTTATTATGAAAAGCGGCCGGGGAAAAGCCCCGGCCCACTATGGTATGATTTCTGCCTGTCAAAACGCCATCAGCCCCAGCAGGAAAGTTTTCAAAACGGAACAGCCAGCACAAAGGACAACTCCGACAATGATACAGACAATACGCAGCTTGCTCATTTCAATGGCATTTCTTCCGCCGGACATAAACTGGATTGCTGCAATCACAAGAAATACACCCGCCAGGCCCAGTCCGATTACCTGTCCGCCTGTCATCAGGTTGTCAAGTGTTTTTTGAAGTCCTGTCGGCACCGTAACCGCCAGAAATATAGGGTTCACCGCCATCCGCACGATGGCTGTCTGTAACATCTTCATTTTTATCAGTCTCCTTTTAATTGTTTGAGAGCCGCCAGAACTGTTGCGGAATGATCCATCAGAAATTCCATATGTTTCTCATGCAGCCAGTCTTCGTACTTTTTACCTTCAGATTCCAGAATCGCTTCCACAAGACTTTTCATTTCTTTTTCTTTTTTGTCAGCCATCTACCGTTCAACCTCCTCATCCTGGATACGTTCTTTCGGGGTGCTTATGTGACAAAGGCATTCATTGATGTCCTTGCCTCTTTTGGGATTAAGGAGCCGGACGCGGATCTTTGGATATTTCTTCTGTAAATTCTCATAAATCTTTTGATTGGCTTTCCGGCCGGCAAAATCATTATCATTAGCAAGGACAACAACCTGTGTTTGGGGATTTTCCCGCAGCCGGGTATAAACTGCCGAGTCCTTACATGTCCCGCAGGTTGCAAGGTATGACGCATTTTCTACGGCTTTACCCTGCTGCTTCATCAGTGTCATGATGGACAATGCGTCGATTGGAGCTTCACAGACATACAGCTTCCGGGCCTGCGGGTTCTTTACCATCCAGCCAAGATCCTGCCGGCTGCCCGCAACATCCCGTTTAAAAGAAGAACCAGTCATGGAAGTGTGCCGTGTGGCAAAAGCTGCTTTTCCGGTTTCATCTTTTCCGACAAATACAACGTTGTGCTTGTTATCCTCATAAATCAGACCTTCTTTGATGCATTGGCCGACAATAGCGGAATCAATGCAGCGGGTCTTAACCAAATAGGCGAAGGCATGTCTGTATTTTCCCTGTGCCTTATCTGGAAGGATGAATTCCTTTTTCTTCGGTTCCGGTGGATTTTTCTCCTTAACCGGCGGCAGGGAATCCAGCCGGTTTCCAACATATTGTTCTTTCAGCCGCCTGATTGCTTCTTCTTTGCTGTATCCACCAAGATGCATAACGAAGTCAATCGGAGAACCTCCGGTGCCCGCGGAGAACTGATAATAGCTGTTGGTTTCCGGATAGATCCGGATGCTGTCATGCTCTTTGAGAGAATAATATCCTCCTGTTTTTACAGGAGTAAATCCCATATCTTTTGCAACGGTCAGAAGCGAAACATCCTGCTTGATATAATCCAGAACGTCACCGGATTTTTCGTTATCATATTGCCGTGGTGCAGCAGGATGTCGCGGCAACGGCATTTTCTGTGAATCGGAGGCAATGGCGATATCTGCCTCGGAATATATTTTTTCTAAGTACTTGATATGTTTCTGAAGCCGCGCCTGTGTATATGGGATGTAGGCCGTTTTTGTTTTGTCTGCGCCTGCTAAATCACTTACAGGGGCTTCTTTCTGATTAGACATATGGCATACTCCGGAGTCAGACCAAAAATATCCCATGTAGCTGGCTTTGTTGGTGAGATAATCATAGACTTCCTGTGCTTCTTTATCACCCGTAACAGTGAACAGATACTTGTTTTCAAAATAGAAATGGTTATACGGCGGCACCATTTTCTTTTTTGGCTGTTGTGATGCTGTATTTACAGGCTTTTCACAAATGTCGTTAAATTTTGTAATTTGTGTATGGCTTCTCACACGGTATTGGTTATCCTCGGGATCA